>ENA-ORIC01001764-ORIC01001764.1-human-gut-metagenome-genome-assembly--contig:-NODE-1764-length-19471-cov-4.327421_pt1 | contig 19471 bp, 20 predicted proteins | sample MGYA00243023_ERZ508732 | MGnify/ENA primary metagenome ERZ508732 (study PRJEB26277, sample SAMN04329767) | human gut metagenome | biome: human-associated habitat | host: Homo sapiens | place: USA...
TTAAATACTAATTTGAATAATAAAGCGAATAGTAGTGATTTATCAAAATATGCTTTAGCTAGTCAATTAAATGTTTTGAATACAAAATTAAGCAAAATACCTGTTTCTATTCAATCTTATTATGGTATATCAATGGTAAATAATATCATAAAAATTACTGGAAACAATGGTGGTGTAGTTGTTGAATATCCATATGGTGTCAATTCAATAACGGTTAAAACTGAATCGGTTGGTTCAACAGATATTTATATACAATATGGAATATGTTCTATTGGTGCTACATTACCTTCTATTATAGATACGGGTGTAAATAGGGGAAATTTTGCAGAAGCAAGATCTGTAGGTACCTATACTTTTCAAACAGGAGGAGTAGCAGGTAATTTCTATATAGGAGGAAAAAACTTTAAAATAGTAGAAATTTATGCCCCTGTTTAAAAAATATAATATTTTGTTGTAACATCTTAATACTTCGTTATATTGACAGAAAATAAAATTAGTTTGGTGTTATTTGATGCTACATTGAATACAAATAAAACTCATTATTTAATGAGTTTTTTTGATTATAAATTATTATAATACTATAGCAAATAAATTGCCGGAACCTTTATTTACTAATTTCGTTAATGTTTGTGATAATTTAAATCTTACATTATCAGGCATTAATGATAATTTTGCTTGAATTCCTTCTTTTACAATGGCATCTAAACTTCTACCAAATATTTCACTTTTCCAAATATTTGAAGGATTTGTATCATAGTCCTTCATTAAATAATCAATTAATTCCTTACTTTGAATTTCAGATCCTATAATTGGTTCAAAAGTAGATTCTACATCTACACGAATCATGTGAATAGATGGAGCTACAGCTTTTAATTTCACACCATACCTGCTTCCTTGCTTAATAATTTCAGGGGTATCTAATTTCATGTCAGATAGAGAAGGTGAAGCGATTCCATAACCTGTTTGTTTTACCATTTTTAAAGCACCTTTAATTTGATCATATTCTTGCTTTGCTTCACTATAATCTTGGAACAATTTTAATAATTCTGCTTTATTACTAACATCGATATCAATAATTTCTTTTAATACTTGATTATATAGTTCTGGTTTAGAATCTAAATTTAAGGTGATAACTCCAGTGGAAGTATCTACCTCTGAAATATATGATTTTTCAATGTATTCAGAATCACTAAAATGATTTGTAATTAACTCAATATCTTTTAACTTATCAACCTCAAAAACACTATCTTTAATTTTTTCGATATAATGTTTTTTTAACCAATTACTAGGACTTAAACAGGCTATCCATTCTGGCATATTTACCTTAATTTCTAACACAGGGAATTCATATAAAGCTTCCTTTAAAATACTATAAATATCCCTTTCAGACATATTTTCTACACTAATTGGTAAAACAGGTACACCATAACTTTCTTTTAATTTTTCTGCTAAACGTTCTGTTTCTGGTAACATTGGATGACTAGAATTTAGAACCACTATAAAAGGCTTTCCAATTTCCTTTAGTTCATTTACAACACGTTCTTCTGCTTCTACATAATTACTTCTACTAATTTCTCCAAAAGAACCATCCGTTGTTACTACAATACCAATCGAAGCATGATCTCGAATTACTTTTTCTGTTCCAATTTCAGCCGCCTCTACAAAAGGAATTTCTTCATCATACCAAGGACATTTTACCATACGAGGTCCATTTTCATCTTCATATCCCTTGGCATCGTTTACAACATAGCCTACACAATCTACTAAACGTATTTTGGTAGTAAATTCATCAATCTTAATTTCAGCCGCATTACTAGGAACGAATTTTGGCTCAGTAGTCATAATAGTTCTTCCCTGAGCACTTTGAGGTATCTCGTCTAATGTTCTTTTTTTCTCATATTCATCCTCTATATTAGGAACTACTAGTGTTTCAATTACTTTTTTTATAAAAGTAGATTTACCAGTTCTAACAGCACCTACAACACCTAAATATAAATCCCCACCAGTTCGTTCTGTAATACTTTTGATAATTTCAATCTTATCCACTTTAATCCCTACTTTCTATATCTGATTAACTATATGAAAAAAGAAAGTAGAGTATTACTTTTAAATAAATTTATTTAAATCTTTTGGCACTTTATCGTTTTGAACAGCATCGATAATTTTATCTTCCTTCTCCTTTGAAACTTCATGACCAGTTAAAGAACCTAACTCATGAATGACCTCTCTTAAAGTACCTTCATCCTTTAAATTGTTTTCTTGTAATTTTTTTGCTAACTTTAAAATAGTATCCTTCCCAACATTTGTTTTCTTTTCAATTTTATTAAAAAAACCATCTGAAAAATTATTCATGTAAACTAACCTCCTAAAGTAGTATATGAAACTTCATAAAATGGGTTAATTAAATAAAAAAACAAAATTGACTTATAGTAAAAAATATGAAAATGAAAAAATCGAAAAATAGTAAAAATTAAAAAAATACAAAAAAATTAAAATGTAATTATTGAAAAATAAGGGAAAATCAAAAAATAAAAATAGAAAAAATTAAAAATGTCAAAAAACAGTAAAATTAAAAAAATATTTTTTTGGGAAATTATTATAAAATAAGGCTTCTTCAAAATATACGAACAAACGTTTTAAAAAAATGTAAAAAAATTGTTGACTTATGTCATTTTTTGAACTACAATCTAGGTAAAGATAAGGAGATGTAGTATGGTTAAAGAAGAAGTATTGTCCGTTATTAAAAGAAATGGAAAAAAAGTTGATTTTGATGGATCAAAAATTGCTTTAGCAATAAAAAAAGGTTTTGATAGTATAAAAAAAGAAGATGAACCTTCTAAATATACAGAAAAAGATGTTAATTTAGTATATCACGCTGTAATTAACAAGATAGAAAAACAATATCAAGATAAAATTAAAATTGAAGAAATTCAAGATTTAATTGAAAATGAATTAAAGAAAAAATATCCTGATGTCTATGAATCATTTAGTGAATACCGTTTACGTCGTTCACAGTCAAGACAAATGTTTTCAGAAGATAAAAAAATTCATAAATTTTTAAAATCTATTGAAGGTCTTGGATTAAAGACAGCCAGTGAAGAAGACGCAAAAAGAGAAAATGCCAATATTGATGGAAATACAGCAATGGGAACTATGCTTCAATATGGTTCTACGATTTCTAAAGAATTCGCAAAAGCTTATATGATGAAACCAAAATTTGCTGCTGCTCATGATGATGGAGATATTCATATTCATGACATGGATTTCTTGGCAATGGGAACAACTACATGTTGTCAAATAAACTTAGATAAATTATTTAAAAATGGTTTTGATACAGGTCATGGTAGGATTAGAGAACCCAAAGATATTTCTACTTATGCAGCTTTAGCAGCAATTGCTGTTCAATCTAATCAAAACGATCAACATGGTGGTCAGTCTATTCCTGCTTTTGATTACTATATGGCACCAGGAGTATTAAAAACATTTAAAAGACAATTTAAACAAGAAATTTATGACTTAGCTGATTATTCAGGATTCCTTGAATTTATTAACATGGATCGTTTAATTAAAGAAATTGATAAATTAAGTTCTATTGAATTTGACATTCATATATTTGATTCATTTATAAAAGAATCTGATCAAATGAATCGTTTATTTGAAATGGGATATAAAAAAGCATTAGAAAAAACAGAAAGAAAAACTTATCAAGCGATGGAAGGATTTATTCATAATTTAAACACAATGCATTCTCGTGCTGGAGCACAAGTTCCTTTTTCTTCTGTTAACTTTGGTACTGATACATCTCCAGAAGGTCGCATGGTTATTAAAAATTTCTTGCTTTCTACTGAAAAAGGATTAGGAAATGGTGAAACTCCAATATTCCCAGTTTCTATTTTTAAGGTAAAAGAAGGAATTAATTATAATAAAGAAGATAAAAATTATGATTTATTTAAATTAGCATGTAGAGTATCAGCTAAAAGATTGTTCCCAAATTTCTCATTTATTGATGCTCCACATAATCTCCCATATTATAAAGAAGGAGATTATAATACAGAAATCGCTTACATGGGATGTCGTACAAGAGTAATTAGTGATGTTACAGATAAAAATAATCAAATTGTTACAGGAAGAGGAAATTTATCATTTACATCTATTAACTTACCTCGTATCGGAATTAAACACGGAATCTGCTTAAAAGAACGTGAAAAACCAGATATGAAAGGTTTCTTCGAAGATTTAGGAAATATGATGGATTTAGTAAAAGATCAATTACTAGAACGATTTGAAATTCAATGTAGTAAAAGAGTTTATAATTTTCCATTCCTATTAGGCCAAGGAATTTGGAATGATGGTGAAAAATTAGGACCAACTGATCGTATTAGAAAATTATTAAAACACGGTAGTTTATCAATAGGATTTATTGGATTAGCAGAAACTCTAAAAGCCTTAATTGGAGAACACCATGGAGAATCTGAAGAAGCTGAAAAATTAGGACTAAAAATTATTAAATTTATGAGAGAAAGATGTGACCAATACGCTGAAGAATATAATTTAAATTTCTCTTGTTTCGCAACACCTGCCGAAGGTTTAGCAGGAAGATTTGTTGCCATGGATAAAGCAATATTTGGAAAAATAAAAGGAGTTACTGATAGAGAATATTATACAAACTCATTCCATGTGCCAGTATACTATAATATCTCAATCACAGATAAAATAAAGAAAGAGGCACCATTCCATGCTTTAACAAATGCTGGTCATATTAGTTATATCGAATTAGATGGGGATACGGCTTCTAATGTCGATGCAATTGAAGCTGTTGTTAGAATTATGAAAGAATCTGGAATTGGCTATGGTGCAATTAATCACCCTGTAGATCGTGATCCAGTTTGTGGATACGTTGGTGTTATTAATGATGTTTGTCCAAAATGTGGACGTAAAGAATTTGAAGAAATTCCATTAGAAAGAATTAGTTGTAATTGTTAAGGAGGAATATGTATGGAAAAATATGTTGGTGAAGGTGTAGGATTCGAAAGAATTAGAAGAGTTACAGGATACCTTGCTGGAGATATTAAAAGATTCAATAACGGAAAAAGAGCAGAAGAAAGAGATCGTGTAAAACATAGTGGTATCAAAGAAATCCTAAAAAAACAAAAAGAAAACAATGACTAAATGAAAATACGTTTAGCGGCTGATTTACAGTCAGATAGTATTGTGGATGGAGAAGGCATTCGAACAGTGATATGGACACAAGGTTGCCCTCATCACTGTCCAGGGTGTCATAATCCTAGCACTCATAGTTTCAATGATGGATGTCTAATTGATACAAAAGAAATAAAAGAGGAATTAAAAACTATAAAAAATCAAACAGGAATTACTTTCTCTGGTGGAGATCCTATGTGTCAACCAGAAGCTTGTTTAGACATTGCCAAATATGCTAGAAAGCTGGGACTAAATGTTTGGTGTTATACAGGGTATACCTATGAAGAACTTTTAGCAACAAATTCACAAGCAATCATGAATTTTCTAAAAGAAATTGATGTTTTAGTGGATGGAAGATTTATCTTGAGTCAAAAAAGCTTAAATATACGTTTTAGAGGCTCTAAAAATCAACGGTTGATTGATGTAAAAAAAAGTCTTGAAAGGAATGAATTAGTTTTAAAAGAGGAAACAGATTCAAAAGAAAAGACCAAAGAATACATATTTATTTAGAATATGTATTTTTTTGATTTCATAAAATATATTATGAAAAGAATTCATTTAAAACGTAAAAAAAAGAAAAGTCCTCTTGATTACATTTTAATAGTTATTACTTTATTAATTATTTCTGTAATAATAGCTTTTCACTATATTGGAAAACATATTACTCCAGTTATTCAATCTTATGCTGAAAAACAGGCTAAAAGAATTTCATCGGTTATTATTAGTCAAGCAATTACAGATGAGGTATTAGAAACTATTCAAGCTGATGAAATGTTTATCACATCAAAAAGTGAAAATGGAAATACTTCATCAGTTGATTTTAATTCTGCTGTTATGAACCAAATATTGGCAAAAGTTAGTAAAAGTGTAAAAGGATATCTAAAAAAATTAGAATCAGGAGATATAGAAGATATTAATTTATCAGATGCCAGTGTTTTTAATGTCAGTCAGAAAAAATTAAAAAATGGGATTATTTATGAAGTACCAATAGGAATTATTTTTAAAAATGGTCTTTTATCTAATATAGGTCCTAAAATACCAATAAAGTTAAATATTATAGGAGATATTGTAACAGACATTGTAACAGATGTAAAAAATTATGGAATTAATAATGCCATTGTTCAGGTCAGTGTTAAAGTAACGGTTTCTGAAAAAGTTATTTTTCCCTATGAAACAAGTCAGATTAAAATTGAATCTAATATACCAATTGCTATGAAGTTAATTCAAGGAAATGTTCCATCTTATTATTTTACAGGTAGTAATACTCCGTCTTTATCTATTAGCTCTGATTGATATTTAGCAAGATTTTTGTTACAATAAACTAGGTGATAATATGAAATATGTAATAATTAATGATAAAAAATATGAGTTAATAGAAAATTATAAAGATGGTTATAACCAAGAAGAATTAGAAAATAAATTAACAGATTATTTTGATCATTATGATTATATTATTGGCGATTGGGCTTATGGAAAACTTCGTTTAAAAGGATTTTGTAAAAAAGAGAATGCCATTTATAATGAAATTAATGATTATAATCGTAAAAAAGAGTATCTTGAAAAAAATTGTGCGAAAGATTGCCGATATTTTATAATAGAAAAAATATAGCATACATTGTTAAATCATTTTGATATAAAATAAAACATAATATAGTTTATAATAGCAAAATTTGCATTTGTTATATCAAATGGAAGAATTATTTTCCTTTTTTTATGATAAATTTCATTTTAATTAACATTAGGTTACAATAAAATCAAAAATATGATATTATGTAAATACAATAGGAGATGATAAGCAATGAAAAGAAAAGGATTTACACTCATTGAATTACTAGCAGTCATAGTAATATTAGCAATCATCACTTTAATAGCTACACCAATGATATTAGGAGTCATCGAAAAAGCAAGAAAAGGAGCCTCTGAACAATCAGCATTAGGATATATAGATGCTGTAGAAAAACAAGTAGCAATTAATCAAGTAAAGAATGAAAATTTAATTAATGATGGAACATATAATGTCCCAATGACTGGTATTACTGTAAAAGGAGAATCTCCAACCAAAGGATGGCTAAAAATAGAAAAAGGAATGGTAACCAATTATTCCTTTGTAATAGGAAAGTATGTTATTACAAAAGGTAGTGAAACTGTAAAAGGTGATGAACCAACAAAATCTGAAGAAGAAGTTATAAAAACATATCCAGTATATAGTAATGGAACAGCAATTTATTATAATCCAGAGACAAATAGTAAATGTGATGAAAGTGAAGCAGTAAGTACAACAGGAACAAAGACTGGATGTATGAAATGGTATACGTTCAACGATGAAGGTAAAAACGCTTCAACAGTGAATATGATATTAGATCATAATACTACAGCAAAAGTAGCTTATAATTCAACAAAGATTAATACAGAGCCAAAAGAAGTTGCTACTGCTCTTACTACAGATACATCAACATGGAATAGTAATTTAAACGCAAGACTAATAACAGCAGATGAAATTGCAACAATCACAGAAAACAAAAATTTTAATAGTTCAACAACAACTATTGATGCCTGGTTTTATTTAGATAGTAATAATCATACACAAACGGCAACAAGTCAAGGGGCAAGTAAATATGCATGGTTATTTGACTATACAAAAGGTTGTACAACTTTTGGATGTCATATATCTGATTCAAGTAACAATGGATACTGGACAAGTACTCCTGTTCTTGGAAATAATAACTATGTTTGGTTGATTGATAAATTGGGTATTTTGCATGGTACAAATGTTTCTTACTCTGATCGTCTTGGTGTGCGTCCAGTTATAACAATTTCAAAAGATATCATTTCATAATTAGCGTATTTTAAAAAAGTTACACATTTATATTTTGTGTAGCTTTTTTAATAAGTTTATGAATTGATTTCTATACTTTTTGATATCTTTGTGTTATATTATTAAGAAATGAGGTGAGGTTATGTCAAAGGTTATACTTGTTACAGGATCTGCGAAGGGAATTGGGGCATCTTGTATCAAAAAATTTGCTTTGGAAGGTTATAATGTTATTATTCACTATTTAAAAAGTGAAAAACGGGCTAATGAATTAGAAAATTGGGTAAAAGAAAACACTTCTTCAAAAGTTCTTACCGTCCAATGTGATATAACAAAAGAAGAAGAAATTCAAAATATGATACAAAAGATAGTTGAAAAATTTGATCATATTGATGTATTGGTAAACAATGCTGCTTTAGAAATTACAACAGAATTTCAAAATAAAACTAAGCAAGATTTCTTAAGTACTTTAGATACCAACTTAGTAGGAACATTTTTAGTTTCTAAATATGTATCAAAATTTATGTTAGAAAATAAAAAAGGAAATATTGTCAATATTACAAGTAATAATGCTATCAATCAATACGATCCTAGTACTTTAGAGTATGATGCATCAAAAGCAGGAATTATTTCTCTTACACATAACTTAGCTGTTGAATTCGCGCCTTATATTAATGTAAATGCTGTTGCTCCAGGATGGGTAATGACAGAAAAAGTAAAAGAATTAAATGATTCTTTAGACGGAATGTTAGAACAAGAAGAAAGTAAAAAAATATTAATTCATCGTTTTACTTATCCAGAAGAGGTTGCTAATTTAGTTTATTTTTTAACGACAGATGAAGCAAGAAGTATTAATAATCAAGTGATTACAATTGATGGAGGAACAAGATGAAACAAATCATTATTATTCCAAAAGAAGGAGACTTATATTCTTGTACTTTTGAAGAGAATATTAGTCATGCTTTTTACTATCAAAAATATGCTATTCAAAATGGTTTGTCTTTTTTAGATGAATTAACTGATGTATGTTCTTGTGGGAAAACATTTAGTTTAAATGATTATCTAAGTATCATATTAGATGATTATAGTATTAATTGTTTTTGCCCCAATTATTTAAGTAAACAACAGTATGATTGGTTAAAAGGAAAATATTCTACATTTTCTAAACTTCAAAGTATGAATATTCCTTTTCATGCCATGATTTGTTCTGATTTGAAAGATGAAATTTTAGATCAAGAGGATATAAATCCATTGAAACAATTTTATAAAGAAATAAAAAAACATAAGGAGGATACAAATGAAAGAACTTATCGAAAATAGTGAAGAACAACTAAAAGATATTTATTACCAAATAGAAAAAGTAGAAGAATATAATAGTTTTAAGGTATTAGAGGCTTTTAAAAAAAATAATTTATCCGAAATTCATTTTAATATGACAACAGGATATGGCTATGATGATATCGGAAGAGATACTATTGAAAAAATCTATGCAGATATTTTTCAAGCAGAGGACGCTTTAGTAAGAAGCCAATTTATTTCAGGCTCTCATGCTCTTACAGTAGCTTTGTTTGGACTACTTAGACCTGGGGATATCATGCTTTCTATTACAGGGACACCTTATGATACATTACATGAGGTAATTGGAATAAAAGAAAATTCTAGTTCTTTAAAATCTTTTGGAATTTCTTATGAACAAATCGATTTAGAAAATGATGAATTTAATTACTCAAAAATAGAAGAAGCTCTAACAGCGAAAAAAATTAAACTAATCGAAATACAACGTTCAAAAGGATATTCTACTAGAAAAAGCATCACTTTAGAAAAATTAGAAAAAGTAATTCAACTTATTAAAAAAGTAAGCCCAGATACTATTATTATGATTGATAATTGTTATTGTGAATTTGTAGGAAAAAAAGAACCTATTGAATTAGGAGCAGATATTGTAGTGGGTTCTTTAATTAAGAATTTAGGGGCAGGTATTGCTCCAAATGGTGCATATATTGTAGGAAAAAAAGATCTTGTTCATTTATGTAGTGAACGTTTAAATTTACCAGGAGAGGCAAAAGAAGTAGGACCTTCTTTGGGAATGAATAAATCTATTTTACAAGGTTTATTTATGGCTCCTAGTGTTGTAGCAAGTTCTTTAAAAACTGCTGTTTTAACTAGTAAAGTATTAGAAGATTTAGGATATCAAGTAGATCCAACTTATCAAGAAGAAAGAGCAGATATCGTTCAAAGCATTATTTTTAATAATAAAGAAGATTTGATACATTATGTTCAAGGAATTCAAGATGGATCACCAATTGATTCCAATGCAATTCCAGAGCCATGGGATATGCCAGGATATGATGATCAAGTCATTATGGCATCTGGATCCTTCACACAGGGGTCTTCTATTGAACTTTCTTGTGATGGACCAATTAGACCTCCTTATATTGCTTATCAACAAGGTGGACTTACTTATACTTATGGTAAATTAGGACTTTTAAAAGCAATTGAGAGGTTAAAACATGAATAATTCAGGTTTTTTAAAAGATGTTGGTCATGGTATTTTACTCAATCAAGAAGAAGAAAAAATTTTAAAGAAATACGAAATATCTTATTTAAATTGTCAAAGTACAAAAGAATTGTTATTTAAAATTGAAGACTATTTGAATGATTCTTTTGAAGAATTAGAAGACCTAGAAAAATTATCTCTTCGTTTGTCAGAATATTCTTATTATCAGGAAACGAGAAAATAATGAAACAATATATTGATTATTTTACTTATCAAAAAAAATTAAATAATATTTTGACATTTCATTTATTCGAAAAAGAAAATTATGAAGAATATATTTTTGACACTAATATATATCAGAAATATTTATATACTTATCAACAGGTGTTAAAAGATTTTAAAGAATTTATTCAAAATTATCCTATTCATGATAGTTTAGAACTAGGCATTTTATATACATACTTTTTGTTGCCAAATGGAATATTTAGTTTATTCAATAATTTTTCTTATTTTCGTGAATACAGTTTATTTGAACCAAAAGAATTACTTGGTTCAAAAATTATCTCTGGAACTGGGTGCTGCAGACATATTGCTAAAAACTTAGTAGATATTTTAAATATTTGTAATTTTGAATCTTATTATTTGTCAACGCAGTTGTTAGATGAATCAGATTTTCATGCCCTTGTCGGGATATGTCTTCAAGATAAAAAATATGTATTAGATCCAACCAATAAAAAGATAGGATATTTTATCGATGAAGATTACATTATGACAGAAAATCCTATCACACAATCTAGAAAAAGAATTTTTAGATGTTGTGCTTATGATTCAAAACGAAAACAAGAATTGGAGCAATCATTAAATTTAAATGATATAAAAAAATATTATCAAAAAATTCCACTTCATGAAATAGAATCTTTTTTTGATATTTATGCTGATATAGCTGTTTTATATTATAAAAACCAACAAGATTTTCAAAATTTTAAAAGAGAAGAAATAGAAAATTATCAAAAAATATATAAAAAAATGAACAATCTTTTTTACTACAGAAAGGAAAATTAAAAATGGAAAAAATAATAAGTGAATTAAAAAAAATAATAGATGAGATCAAAAAGAATAATGATTCTTTAAAATCGAATGAAATAAAAACTATTGATCAAAAAATAGAAGAGTATTTTGACTGGTATGAAGAAAATATTTTATTATATAAGTGTAGAGCAAATGAGAGAGAAGAATTAGAAAATTTAAAAAAATTAATTAATAAATTTGTAGTTTGGTATGAAATTAGATACCCCGATTATGAATTAAGTAGAAAGATTCCTTTTTACTATGATGACAATTCTAGAGAAATGAACGAAATATTAAAAGAACAAAAACAAGTTCCTAATGATTTTGATTGGTCTACTTTTTATGATAAAAAGGTATTTTTGAAGTCATTATCTCAAGAAGAAAAAGAATTGATATCAGGAGATAGATATAATCGTAGAATGACAGATTTATGGTTTGAAAATCAGGATGATCGTTTTTACCGTGTTCAATTGACCATCAGTAACAAATTTAATGTAACAAAAGCTTTTATGCCATATTTTTCTAGTGGAGATTCTCTTTCAAAGGAAGAGTTACAAGGTAAATCGATTGATGAAGCAATTCAAATATTAAAAAGTTATCGATATATTTTGAATGATCGTGATAATGATTTTTTTCAATATCAAAAAAATTTAAGAGAAAATCCTCATAAAATTTTTGATGTTATTATGTATTCTATGATTAAAAGTGGTGGGCGATATACTGGACCTAGACGAGCTTTATTATTCGCACAAGAGTTTCATCTTAACATGGACATTCCAATGTCTTATGGTGTAATATCAGATGATGAAAATACTTTGTACTTAATTGATGAATATTTAAAAAATGGTGGTCATGAAAATCTTATATGTTGTGTTGATTACTTTAGAAAAGATAAAAAAGTTATGCCTTTAAATGACATTATAGAAAAATTTTTAAATGATGAACCTTCTTACGAAGTTCAAAGAGAAATATCTAGTAGGAAGTATGATTTAGAGGAACAATTAGTAACTATTTTAAATAGTCAAATAGATCCTAAAGAATTGGAAAATGAAAAGATAAGAAAATATAGAATTGAAAGAAAATTAAAAGGTAATTAATTTATTGGAGAAATATATATGGAAGAAATAACAAACAAAAATTGTTTATACCCTGCAACGATTTCTTACAGTAAAAAAAGCTTTTAATGTATGATGATAATCAAGAATTATTATTATATAAAAAAGATTATTTGATTATAGTACCTGGTACAGATTTTAATATGAATGAATTGTTAGAACAAGCAATTTATCATTTGACAGGAATTCAAATTAATTCTGATAATGTGGTCGATTTAATTGCTACGAAAAATTATATTAAAGAAAATCATTCTATCAATGGAAAATTAAAATTTATTTATAAAGAATTGCGTAGAGAATATTATTCTTATTATTTAGGAGATTCTAGAATTTATCCTTATGAATTTAATGCATTAGGAGAATTTACTAAAATTTCTTTAGAACAATTGCTAAAAGAACAATATAATCCTTTTTTTCCGGTTTTAAATGAATTAAGTAAACGTTTAACTTATCAAAAATATTAAACAAATTATTGACTATCTTAAATTTTATGAATATAATAGAGTCAAAGCAAAGAACAAGAGGAGTATAATGATTTTATTTGAAAGAGAGTTAGTGGTTGGTGAAAACTAATAAATAAATCATTAGAAGGTAGCTTGGGAGCTATATATCAGAAATCATAGTAAGATATATTGTTAGTCGCATTAAGACTTCAAGATAGAGTAATCTATGAATTAAGGTGGTACCACGTAATCACGTCCTTATAGGGGCGTGTTTTTTTTGGAGGAAAATATGAAAGAGTATTTAAAGTTATTTAATGATTATGTTAAAACATTTGATTATCAAGATAAAATGATTTTACATAAATTTCATCATACATATCGAGTGATGGATTTTTGCAAACAGATTGCTCTTAGTATTCATGCAGATACTAAAATCTCACAATTATGTGGTTTATTTCATGACATCGGAAGGTTTGAACAATATAGAAAGTATCAAACTTATTCTGATATTCATTCAACTGATCATGGTGATTTAGGAGTTTCTATTTTAAAAGAACATTTTAATTCAATAGAAAATTATGATTTAATCTTATTTACTACTAAAAATCATAATAAATTAATAATAGAAGAAACAGAGGACTCTAAAAAACTTTTATTTACTAAAATTGTAAGAGATGCTGATAAGTTGGATATTATGAAAGAACAGGGCCTTATTATCAAAGACTTGAAAGCAACTGTTAACGAAGAAATTTTAAGCCAGTTGTTTTCTAATCAACCTGTTCATGATCAAACTCTCAAAACGGATGTAGATTATGTTTTTAGACTATTAGGATTTATTTATGATATTAATTTTAAATATACATATCAATATATTTTAAATAACCATATCATTGAAAACAAAATTAATTTATTAGAGTGTTATATAGAAGCTGAACGTTTAGAAGCATTAAAAAAACATTTGATAGAATATTGTAAGAAGAAGGTGGATGAATGAAAAGAGGCAACTTAATTATTATTCCTGATGAAAATCAAATATTAAGTCCTATTTTTAGTGAAGATATTATAGGAAAAGACGCTCATAATAATGGAATTGAAAAGTTTATAAAAAAGTATTATCCAAATACTCCAATTCAAATTGATTTGAACGACTATAATGGTGCACCTTGTGAAATAGCGAAAATGAACCATTTAGTAGTCAAAACGGAGGATACAGTTTCTTTGGTAATCATTTATTTGCCTGAGATTATTACAGATCGCCAAATTACTTGGCTAATGGAACAAAGATTGATTTTTGAACAATATCAGACTTGTGTTGGTTTATCTGAAACAAAAGAAGAAGATAAAATTGTTTTCAAAGAAATAAATGGGTTATCTGAAATATTGAAAGAAGCAAAAAGAAAAAATAACAGAAAGGATGAAATTCATGTTAGATAAAAAATATAATCATTTAGAAGTAGAAAAAGATAAATATGAAAATTGGAAACAGAAAGGATATTTTACAAGTGGTGATTTATCTAAAAAGCCATATAGTATTGTAATACCACCTCCTAACGTAACAGGAAAATTACATTTAGGTCATGCTTGGGATACGACTTTACAAGATATCATGATTCGTTATAAAAGAATGGATGGCTATGATGCATTATGGCTACCAGGAATGGATCATGCTGGAATTGCCACTCAAGCGAAAGTAGATAAAAAATTGCGTGATATGGGAATTGATCCAAGAAGTATGACAAGAGATGAATGGCTAAAACATGCTTGGTCATGGAAAGAAGAATATGCTGAAAATATTCATAGACAATGGGCTAAAATGGGATTAAGTCTAGATTATACAAAAGAAAGATTTACCCTAGACGAAGGTTTATCAAAAGCTGTCCGTCATGTTTTTGTAACACTTTATAATAAGGGTTTAATTTATAGAGGAGAAAGAATTATTAACTGGGATCCTGTTGCTATGACAGCACTTTCTAATGAAGAAGTTATTTATCAAGAAGATGAAGGCGCCTTTTATCACTTAAAGTATTTTATTGAAGGAACTAGTGATTACTTAGATGTTGCAACAACTCGTCCAGAAACATTATTTGGAGATACGGCAGTCGCTGTAAATCCAAGTGATGAAAGATATCAAAATCTAATTGGAAAAAATGTCATTTTACCAATTGTTGGTAAATTAATTCCAATTGTAGGGGACGAACATGCTGATCCAACATTTGGAACAGGTGTAGTTAAAATTACTCCAGCTCATGATCCAAATGACTTTGAAGTAGGAAATAGACATCACTTAGAACGCGTTGTTGTAATGAATAAAGATGCTACAATGAATAAAAATGCACTTCATTATGAAGGACTTACTAGAGAAGAATGTAGAGAAAAATTACTAGAAGAATTAAAAGAAAAAGATCTATTAATTCGTATTGAACCAATGGTACATAGTGTTGGACATAGTGAAAGAACCAATGCTGTTGTAGAACCATATTTATCAAAACAATGGTTTGTAAAAATGAGACCTTTAGCTGATGCAGTATTAAAAAATCAAGAAAGCCCAGAAACAAAAGTAAATTTTGTTCCAGAACGATATGAAAAAACAATGAATCACTGGATGGAAATTACTTATGATTGGTGTATCTCTAGACAATTATGGTGGGGACATCAAATACCAGCTTGGTATAAAGGCGATGAAGTTTATGTAGGAGAAGAAGCTCCTAAAGAAGAAGGATGGACACAAGACCCAGATGTCTTAGATACTTGGTTTTCTAGTGCATTATGGCCTTTTTCAACAATGGGGTGGCCAGAGGATACAGAGGCTTTAAAAAGATATTATCCAAATAATGTTTTAGTAACAGGATATGATATTATTCCATTCTGGGTAAATAGGATGACTTTCCAAGGATTAGAATTTACGAAAACAAGACCATTTAAAGATTGTTTAATTCATGGTTTAATTCGTGATAAAGAAGGAAGAAAAATGTCAAAATCTTTAGGAAATGGTGTAGATCCTATGGATGTAATAGAAAAGTATGGTTGCGATTCTTTAAGATTTTTCTTGGCTACTTCAACAGCTCCAGGAATGGATCTTCGTTATGATGAAGAAAAAGTAAAATCAACTTGGAATTTTATTAATAAATTATGGAATGCCTCTCGTTTCGTTTTAATGAATCTAGAAGATTTTGATATGAAGGATTATTCTTTAGAAAACTTAAAAGAAAGTGACAAATGGATTGTTACAAAATTAAATTTATTAATTCAAAATGTAAGAGAACATATGGATAAATATGAATTTAATGTAGTAGGCAGTGAAATTTATAGCTTTATTTGGGATGATTTTTGTGATTGGTATATTGAACTTGCTAAAATCAATATGGATAATACAACTAAATCCGTATTAATTTATACTCTAGAAAATATATTAAAATTACTTCATCCATTTATGCCTTATGTAACAGAAGAAATTTATCAGATGCTTCCTAATGCATTAGAATCTATTATGATTAGTTCTTATCCAGTTTATGATGAAACTAAAGTATTTAACTCTAGATTAGATGATATTATTGCTCTTATTAGTAGAATTAGAAAAATAAAATTAGAAAATAATATTGGAAAAGAATTCTTTATTGAATATGATAATACATATTTGAGTGATCATATTGATTTAGTAAATCGTTTAACAAAGATTAATCAAGGTTCTTTAAAGAAAGAAAATTGCTCTAAAATTGAAATTGCTTTTCAAGATGGTGTTGTTACACTTTACTATGATGGAAGTGAAAATTTAAGTAAATTAAAAGAATCTTTAGAAAAAGAAAAAGAACGATTAGAAAATAGTATTCAAAGAAGACAAAAATTATTAAGTAACGAAAATTATGTAAATAAGGCTCCTGTAGATTTGGTTTCTAAAGAAAAAGAGACTTTGGAACATGAATTACAAGAATTGGAATTAATTAAAAATAAACTAAGTTAATTATCTAATTGAAAAAAGTTTAAGAAAAAATCTTAGACTTTTTTTGACAATTATTTGACAAATCTACTAGCCAAATGGTGAAATATTTGTTATTATCTAAGTAAGATAGGGACTCGCCCTAGTAGTTAGATAGGAGATTTGTATGGAATTAAAATTTAAAATAGCAACAGAAGAAGATTTAGAAGGAATCATTCAATTATGTAATGAATGTTTCAATGAAACAACTAGTATGGAATATGCTACAAAAATGTTTGAAGCAACAAAAAATGATCCTAATCAAATTTATTTGGTAGGTTGTGATGGAGATAAGATTATCGCACATGTAAAAATTACGATTATCCCAACAATATATGAAAAAATGAATACTTATGCAATAATCAATCATGTCTGTGTAAAACCAGAATATAGACGTCATGATATTGCTACACATATGCTTGATGAAGTAACAAGAATTTGTAAAGAAAAAAATTGTGTATGCATGGAATTATGGTCTATGAACTTTAGAGAAGCAGCTCATGCTTGTTACAAACACTATGGATTTGGTGTTGATGATGCAAAATTCTTTTCAAAAAAAATATAAGGAGATGTTATTATGAAGATTAGCAATGTTTATATCGGTGGCTGGTTTCAAAGAACAATGCTACAATTAACAGAAATATATGATTTTTTAAGAGATTGTAAATCTCAATTGAATTTAGATCCAGAAAAACTTCAAGAATTTCGCAAAAGTTTAGAAATTGGAAAAATTGATTATGGTGTAGCTGGAGAAGAATACATTGAATTTACGACAGCTCTAAATATGAAAGTAAAAGTATTTGAAGATGGTTTGATTACGGTCAATAATACAAATGTTAGTGATGATACTTTATTTGCTGATTTAGATAAAATTACAGATTACTATGAAAATAAGTTATCACCAGCCTTTAATTATTTATTTAGTTTGGGAGCACCTGTCCCAAAAGAACTTGCTCATATAGAAACCATATATCCTTATTTTATTATTTGTGATAATGTTACCAAAGAAGATATTTCAGATTTGTTATCTAGAACTGAAAAACAAAAATATTTTGAATTTTCTAGTGAAAAATATGATGTTGTTAGAGGAGATAAATATTATTTTATTAATAATAAAAAACAATCTCTTGAAAATATTGAACGTTATATTGAATCACAAGTTTTTATTCGTGAATTTAAAGGACAATTACATCGTTATTTAAATATTCATAGAATTATTTGGGAAAAAATTGATAATATTAAAGATAAAGTTAATGTAAAAGGATCCGAAATTGTTAAATTTACAACAAAACTAGAAGGTTATTCAAAAACAGTAAACTTAATTGATGGAAGAATTAACCAAATGAGTACTTATATTTCAACTAGAGAAAAAATTGTTAAAGCAGATCCTGAATTAACAGAATTTTTAGCAATCTCTGGATATCGTTATGAAACATTAAGAGATACTTTAAATTATATTCAATATTTATGGGATATGACTCAAACACATTTGAATCAAGCAAAAAGTTTATTTTCTGAAATTAAATCAGATGTTACAAATAGTTCAGTATCGAATTTAACAGTAGTCACTTCTATGAGTGCTGGAGCATCTCTTTTAGGACTTTTAAATGAATCACTTCCAACTGTTAATCTAATGGGATTTGTTTACTTTTTAATTTTGGCTTTAATTGGTTGGATTTCAACAAAAATTTTATCATTTATAGGAAAACAAAGAAAATATGAAGTAACAGATGTTGAATATGATAAGGATATTAAATGAAACGATACGTTCAAATATTTAAAAATTTATTAAAAATTGATAATAATAAATTATTTGTAATTATTCAAATGTTTATTAGTTCAGGAATTAATAACATTACTAGTTTGTTACCACCAATTGCGACTTCTGGAATTATTGCAATGATCACGAATAATAATTTTGATGGTATTTGGTATTTTGTAGTCTTATATATTATTTTTTATTTAATGTATTTTGGCTCTTTATATTGGAATTATCATACTTATACTGTTTTAGCAGATTATTATCATTTAAATGTTCAAAAAATGTTATTTGAAAAAGTAGCCAATAATGAAGCTATTTTTGAAAAGTTTTCAAAAGGTAAAATTATAGAAACGTGTAGTGATGACATCCGTTATCTAGTAGATGTTATTGATTGTATTGTAAAAGCAACTATGAGTATTGTAAAACTTGTTATTATATTTATCATATTTATGTATTACAATATTATTGTGGCAACTATTGTTTTAGTTTTAGATTTGTTATATTTAAAATTAATGAATGATAATTCTAAAAAAGTTTCTAAATATTATGAGGGAACTAGAAAGTATGAAGATAAGATTATTGATATTTTAAATCAAATGCTT
>ENA-ORIC01001765-ORIC01001765.1-human-gut-metagenome-genome-assembly--contig:-NODE-1765-length-19459-cov-3.911464_pt1 | contig 19459 bp, 23 predicted proteins | sample MGYA00243023_ERZ508732 | MGnify/ENA primary metagenome ERZ508732 (study PRJEB26277, sample SAMN04329767) | human gut metagenome | biome: human-associated habitat | host: Homo sapiens | place: USA...
CTCGACTTCCTTTGGGGCATGGGATGGGATTTATGATTTAGTTTTTGATATGTTTACACAATCAGGTTGACAGGGTCATAAAAATGAAATGAGTATCCCTTGAGTCTGTAGTAGCCGATCGTGTCAAGAACTTCGATGGCGTTGTCGTCTGGCTCAATTATCATACCAGCATCAGACCATTTCTTGAGGAGTTGTTCGTTAGTCTGAATGCTTTTCGGATATTGATACATAATGATTGTCCTTTGTGTATAAAAAGTCCCGCCGGGTTGCGCGTTCATGCGAGCATGACTAAGCGTGGCGGGCTCTATTGATTATATTATACCATATAATTTTGATTTTGTCAATACTGTTATTCAAAAAAATATTTTCAAAAAAAACCAAAAATATATTGACAAATTGGCAGAGATGATGTATAATGATTTATACAAGATGAAAATAATAACAACATTCTTATATAAAGGTTGCACGATTTCGAGTGTAATGTAGCGAGTCTTATCAATAAGATCAGGATTATTTGATTAAATGTAAATGGTGTTTGAAATGGTTAAGCAAATTAAAGATTGGAGAGTACCGATCGCCCAGACTTTTCTTCCGCTGTTGGTTATACCGTTAGTTTTGTTTTTTGATGTTACACGAAAAATTACAAATTTTTTGGAAAAAGCCAATATTGATGTAAAGGACTTTGGCATTGAATGGCAAATTGCGAGTAGTCTTGGAAACGGTGCTGTGATTGTTACAATACTGTTTTTTATATATGCAGCAATTCGGAAACATAACAGTAAAAAAATTCTCAAACAGAACTTGGATGCATGTGTATGGCATTCATATGCTGGTTACTGGTTTTGCAGACGGGTTCTGAATTATCAAACAGTTTCTGAATTATCAAACAGTTTCGTTAATTCGTGTTCCGATCCCAATGCAATTCAAACTGGTGTGGAAAGATCTTTTTGAGGAATACAAATATAAGGAAATGGAAGATGTGAGAGAAAAAACGGATCCTGATAAAATAAGCGTTGAAATATTTCAGGCGGATCCATTTACATCTACTGTAAACTTGATTTTGACAGATACATACCCTTTTGATGATTGGAAATCAAAGATTCCGATATCAACAGCATCATGTACGACTATTGTAATTGACAGAAGCCAAAACTGTATACGTAGGTATTTCAGCAGTGAATATATCGAAAAAATAGCGATGGCGGTTCATACATTGCCAATTACGGTAACGGACATAAATATCTTTGCGACAATAAATACAGCTCACCTCTATTGCATTGTTAAGGAGGTGTTCAAGACAGGTGCGAGGGATAGGATTAAGAGAATAAAGGTATACCAGCAAACCCAAGGTATTTGGACATTTGAGGGTGAAAAATACGTTGAGATAAGGGTAGGAGAATAGCATATGGCATATACAAAAGAAAGTATAGAATCCATTTTGAGAGATTTAGCAACTACAATTAATATCAGCGATGAAATGTTTAAGAAAGCAGATGATGAATACACGTCACTTGGAAGCTGGATCGATAAGTACACAAAGAAAGATGCGACATATTATTCGGTACACATCTATCCACAGGGATCATTCGCTTTGGGAACAGTTGTGAGACCGATTTCTGACGAAGACGATTACGACTTGGATTTGGTATGTCAGGTTGAAAATGGATCAGCTCTTTCTGCTGAACAGCTTAAAGTGGGCGTTGTAGAGCCATGGTTGACAAGCTATAAAAAGACTAAAAGCGATATTGAAGAAAAACGGCGTTGCTGGCATGTGGAGTATGAAGATGTTCCTAATTTCCATATGGATGTAATCCCAGCCATCCCACGTTATTCGGATGATATTGATAATACAATGATCAGTATAACAGATAAGGATAGCGATAGGATTCCTATCTATGAATACCAAGGAAGTAATCCAAAGGGGTATGTTGAATGGTTCTTTGGCAGATGCCGGCAACGGAAAGTTAAGAATATGAGCGCAACAGAAATAAACGCTATGGCTCGACAGGAGGATTTGCGGCAAAATAAATACAAAACTAATCTGCAGAAGGCAATTCAGATTCTGAAGCGGCATAGAGATATAATGTTTGAGAAAGACCCGGATAACAAGCCAATTTCTATCATTATTACGACCATAGCGGGTCAGGTATATAGTGGTGAAAATAGCATACTTGATACGTTGCTTGGATTTGTTGATGGGGTCGAAATATATCTTAACGCGAACAAGAAAGAAGATGGAAGTTATAGCATCCCAAATCCAAGCTATGCTGAAGAAGATTTTGCGGATAAATGGAAAGATCATCCGGAGCGAAAAGCTGCATTTTTTTCTTGGCTTAAGCGATTAAAAGAGGATTTCGATCTTCAAAGTCTTATGATGCGTGATCGTGTTGCTATGGGAAGCGGAGTAAAAAATGCTTCGGGTCCATATCTGGTGCAGCGATATTTAGTAAAAAAGGTTTCGAAGAATCAAAAGAAGTTAAAGAAGGAACACTGAAAATAAATACATTAACTGGAAATCTCATGAAAACAGGAATGGTAGTTGTTCCGCCAAGTCGACATTATGGCGAAGAATAGACACCGTCGTGTGATAGGTTTGGTTCAGCAGAAAATTAAACTGATTAGAACGTATCCGACTTTGATAGATGGCATACAAATTAGTCGGAATTTATTGAGATTCGTAATCAGGCTACAGCCGACTCCGGAAAGCATTGAGTATAAAGTTAGGATACAGTTAAAACTCGGATATTTACCCACCGCTCAATTGCAAGAACCGAAAGAAATCGCGATGGTTAATGGTCAAAAACCACACCATTTATATAAAGGTAAAAATGGAGATGAGTACCTTTGCGTTTTTTATCCGAAAGGATGCGAATGGAGTAATTGTATGTTTCTGGCGGATTCTTTTGTTCCATGGGTAGTCACTTGGCTCAGTGCCTATGAGATTTGGCAGGTAACTGGGGTATGGGTTTACCCTGAATATGTAAATGACAATCACATTAAAAGAATGCAATTATAGAAGGTATCAAACTGTATGAGATTATATAAATATGTTAGGGCTTTAGAAATTCAACAAGATTGTGGTGATCAAAGTACACGTGGAATTGTCGACATAAGTGTAAGATTAGACAGATCAATTCGGGAATCAAGAATATATTTTTCTCACCCTGCAGCTTTCAACGATCCTTTAGAATGTACAGTTCCGGTTACAATAGAGAATTATCAGTTATATAGACAGAATTATCTTGAGTACCTAGTGCATTGTTAAATTTAGATCTTGCATAATCCAGAGAAATGTGCTATAATAATCTCAGATTATAATACGGAGGTTAATATATGCCATCGATCAAGTATGTGATAGAGCTCAGCAATCAGGAAAAGGTCAGGCTCATGGAAATCGTAAAAAAGGGGAACAGTCCTGCCCGGACAATCCTGCGTGCGAACATACTGCTTGCCTCAGACAAGCAAAATGACAAGTATATGACTGTGTCTGAGATAGCAAATGCATACCGCACCACACCCACAACGGTACAGACTGTGAGGGCTTCTTATTGTAAAAATGGGCTTGAAGCTACAATTAACAGGAAGAAGCGTGAAACGCCGCCGATCCCTGCAAAGGTTACCGGTGAGGTGGAAGCACACATCATCGCACTTGCATGCGGACAACCGCCGGAGGGATATTCGAGGTGGACACTACGGCTCCTCGCGGACAAAACGGTTGAGCTTGGGTATATAGAGTCTATATCACACGTTACAGTTTCAACCATTCTTAAAAAAACGAATTTAAGCCTAACCTGAAGAAATGCTGGTGCATTCCGCCGGAACACAGTGCCGCTTTTGTGGCTGCGATGGAAGACGTGCTTGAAGTATACAGTCGCCCATATGACGAAGACTATCCCGTTATTTGCATGGATGAAAAGCCGGTTCAGTTTTTTTCCGACTTTCGCAAAGGATTCCGCTCCAAAAAGAATGGCGTTCAATATGAGGACTACCAGTATATCCGCAACGGCACAGCAAGTATTTTCCTTTTTACGGAACCTTTGGCCGGATGGAGATATGCTGACGCTCAGGAAAGACGGACTGCTCAGGATTGGGCAAAGCAGATAGAGTGGCTTTTGACCAAGCAGTATCCTATGGCCAAGAAGATTGTTCTTGTAATGGATAACCTCAACACTCATAGCATTGCATCCCTGTATGCCACTTTTCCACCACAGTATGCCAGAGATCTTGTCGAACGATTGGAGATTCATTATACACCAAAACACGGGAGTTGGCTTGATATTGCGGAGATTGAGTTATCCGCTCTTGGTCGCCAGTGTATTGCCGACAACAGAATCCCTGATCTGCCTTCGCTTCGGGCTCTCCTAAAACCGTGGGCTACCGCAAGAAACGCTACTCAGAAAGGCGTAGACTGGCATTTCACTACCGTTGATGCAAGATTCAAGTTGAAGCATCTTTATCCTATTATAAATATTTAGATTTTACAGAGTACTAGGAAAAATTATAAGCGAAAGAATTGGAGATCGGGAAAATTCATTCCATCGGAGCAGACGTATACATGAAGCTTGTGAATATGGAATGCCTATAGAGAATTGTTTGGTATATTGTTTTACAAGGTGCGAGAATAACCGGCTGATGTGGTCTCATTATGCGGATCAGAACAGAGGAATTTGCTTATGCTATGAGTTTCCGGATTCAAATGAAGAGCTTGAGCAACAGATAATATGGAGTGATCAAATTGCTTTTGACTCAAGGCACTTTGGTATGCAATGTTTGAGCAGACCAGTTGTATATGAAAGGGTACGCCCATCGCTACATATTTCCAACACATCTTCTCCGATTGAGCAGTGGAAATTTGATAATGACTATGCGTTAATAGATGCAATTTTTACAAAAAAGGAAGAATGGTCATATGAACAAGAATGGCGGTTGGCACTTGTTCTTCCTTTGAGATGCGAAAAAGCATTTCCTGCTGGTATAGATATAGGTGATTATTATTCAACCTTACCTAAAGAATGGTTGAAGGGGATTATATTTGGTCTGAGACTCGATGAAAATTACTGTAATAGAATTAGAAATATTGTTGATGAAAGCGGTTATGTGAATGTTGAATACAGAAAAGCAAGAATGGCACATGGGGAGGTTGGCCTAATTTACGAGTCTTACTAATTGATTTAGCAAATTTCTGTTTGCAACAATTTAGAAGCTGATTAAGATCATTCAGAAAATTATCGATAGTGATTTTGGAATGCATCTATTTTGGACCCACGTGCCAAGTTTCGGGGTTGTCGAAAAAGCGACAGTCACTTCTGTTTCTTCCCAATTCCCAAAGATAAAAAGCGATGAAAGCTCGTTCTGCCGGTTATTAATAATCACCCTCAGAATATTTGAACAATGGCATTGCTCCGGTAATAGGGGCAGAACAGTTTTTTGCGATATATTGTCGAAAAATCAAAGAAAAATATCTGTCAACTATTGACAAAACCATCCCCGATATGTTATAATTAAATTGTGACAAGCGTTGACAAACAAGGGGCGAAAATTATGAACGCAAACGAAAATAGTTCTGTACCGAACGTTTCTGACAGCGATCTGCTGATTTCCGGACTACAGCATTTTTCGTTCTGCCGCAGACAGTGGGCGCTGATTCATATCGAGTCGCAATGGTCTGAGAATTATCTGACGGTTGACGGAAAGCTGAAGCACGACAACGCGGACGATCCGTATTTCACTGAAAAGCGCGGTGACCTTCTGATAAGTCGTGCCGTACCGGTGCGGTCTGATCGATATGGGATCGTCGGAAAGTGCGACGTTGTCGAGTTCCGGCGTGACGATTCGGGCGTCAGGATTTCCGGGCGCGACGGGTTGTGGCTTCCGACTCCGGTCGAGTACAAACGCGGACACACAAAGGAGATCGACGCTGACAGACTCCAGCTCTGCGCGGAGGCAATGTGCCTTGAGGAAATGCTCTGCTGCCCGGAGATCGGAACGGCGTATCTCTACTATATGGAGACGAAACGGCGCGAGGCGGTAAAACTTGACGCCGCGCTCCGGGATGAGGTCGCGTCGATGCTGTCGGAGATGCGCGCGCTGTACGACCGCGGATATACGCCGAGAGTGAAGCCGTCGGCAAAATGCCGCGCCTGTTCGCTCGCGGACATCTGTCTCCCGAAGCTCGAAAAATGCGGATCGGTTAAGGAATATACCGAAAGTATCTGGAAGGCGGGTGAAGAGACTTGAAAAAACTTCTGAACACACTGTATGTCACCACTCCCGACGCATATCTCTCGCTCGACGGAGAGAACGTTGTTGTAAGTGTGAAAAGCGAGGAAAAGCTCCGCGTACCGCTCCACAATCTCGAGAATATCGTGACCTTCGGCTGGCAGGGGGCGAGCCCGGTGCTGATGCGGCACGCGACCGAGACAGGTATCGGGCTCGCGTTCTTCTCACAGAACGGTAAATTTCTCTGCCGTGTCGAGGGCGAGACGAGCGGAAATGTGCTTCTCAGACGCGAGCAGTATCGTATCGCCGACGACAGGACGCGTTCTCTCGCGATAGCGAAGAACATGGTCGGCGCGAAGACCGCGAATTCCCGCGCGGTGCTCTCGAGGTTCCTGCGTGACCATCCGATGTCAGCGGACAGTGAGAGAATAAAGAGCGCGGCGGATTATCTCGGCGACTCACTCGAAAAGATCCGCGCGGCAGGGGACGCCGATGAACTCAGGGGATTTGAGGGGGTGAACGCGAGCTGCTATTTTTCGGTGTTCGACGAGATGATACTTCAGAACAGGTCGGTGTTCAGGTTCGGAACGAGAGAAAAGCGTCCGCCGTGCGATCCGGTGAACGCGATGCTTTCGTTTTGTTATTCGATCTTCGCGAACGAATGTGCGTCCGCGCTTTCATCGGTGGGTCTCGATCCGTTCGTCGGTGTGATGCACACGGACAGACCGGGGAGAAGATCGCTCGCGCTCGACATGATGGAGGAGTTCCGGAGCGTCGCCTGTGACAGATTTGTGCTCTCGCTGATAAACCTGCGGCAGATATCTGCTGATGATTTCGTGGAGAAAGAAAACGGCGCGGTACTGATGACAGACGACGCGCGGAAAAAATTCCTGACGGCGTGGCAGAAGCGCAAGAAGGAGACGGTGATGCACCCGTTTCTCGGTGAGAAATGCGAATGGGGCATACTGCCGTTCATTCAGGCGCAGCTGCTCTCGAGGCACATAAGAGAAGATATCACTGAGTATCCGCCGTACCTGTGGAGGTAGGAAATGCTTGTACTTATAACTTATGACGTCAATACCGGGGACGCCGGCGGAAGAAAGCGGCTCAGGCAGGTCGCGAAGCAGTGCGTGAATTACGGTCAGCGGGTGCAGAACTCGGTATTTGAATGTCAGCTCGACAGCGCGAAGCTCCGCGAGGTCGAGGCAAGGCTCGAAAAATTGATTGACAAGGAGCGGGACAGTCTGAGAATATACAACCTCGGAAGCTCATATGAGAATAAAGTGAAGCATATCGGCGCGAAGCCGTCATTCGACGTGACCGACACGCTGATAGTCTGACGGGGGCTGACTTAATGAAAGAATATTTTGCACACAAGACAGAGGACGGGAGAAAACAGACGCTCCTTGATCATTCGGAGGGAACGGCAGAACGCGCCGCGAAATTTGCGGAGAGCTTCGGTTTTGCCGAAGAAGCCCGCGCGGGCGGCAAATTTCACGATGCCGGGAAGTATTCACCGATATTTCAACGCAGACTTGACGGCGGAAAGGAAAGCTATGAGCATTCGTCGGCGGGGATGTATCTTTTCGCGAAGAGAATGTCCGTGAAAGGCTCGCCGTCCGGACTAATAGATATGCTGGAGGCTTATATAATCGCCGGTCATCATTCCGGTCTTCCGGATACCGGAAGTTCCGCCGACACCGAAGATGATCCGACTTTTCAGGCAAAGCTCAGGCGCCGTGAGAACTCCGGTGTCGACTTTGAGGCGTATAAGGATGAACTTGGTGAGCTCCCGGCTCTGAGGGCGCTTCCGGCGGATTTTGTGCCGAGGGGAAATGATCCTGACAGCTTCTTTCCGTTTCAGTTTCTCGGGCGGATGCTCTTTTCATCACTCGTCGACGCGGATTTTCTCGACACCGAAGAGTTCATGTCGGACGGGAAGGTCGTCCGCGACGGCGGTGAATCGTTCGATGTCCTTTCGGAAAAGTTTGAGCGGCATATGGAAAAATTCTCCGGAAAGACCGGAAAGCTGTGCGAGAACCGCGGTAGGATACTTAGGGACTGCAAAAGAGCCGCGAACCTCGAAAAGGGCGTCTGGCGCCTGACCGTCCCGACCGGCGGCGGAAAGACGCTCTCGTCGATGGCGTTCGCGCTCGGACATCTGAAAAAGCACGGCATGAAGCGTATAATTTACGTGATACCGTATATCAGCATCATAAAACAGACAGTCGCGATATTCGAGGACATATTCGGAGCGGAAAATGTTCTCGGCCACTACAGCACGGCTGACTTCAGACCGGACGAGAACGGTGAGCGCTCCGCCGCAGAGCTCGCGAGCGAGAACTGGGACAAGCCGATCATCGTCACAACGAATGTGCAGTTCTTCGAGTCGCTTTTCGCGAACAGAACATCGTCCTGCCGGAAACTCCACAACATAGCCGACAGTGTCATTATCTTCGATGAGGCGCAGATGCTTCCGGTCGGACTTCTCAGACCGTGTCTGAGGGCGATCTCCGAGCTTGTGAAGAACTACCGCTGCACGGCGCTTCTCTGTACGGCGACACAGCCCGCGCTCGAAAAGCTTCTCGCGGACAATTCGATCACGGCGCGTGAGATATGCCCGGAGGTCGGGGAGATGTATTCGGATTTTGCGAGGGTGAGGTATGAGCGGATCGGAAAAATCAGCGACGATGAGCTTTGCGAGCGGCTTTTGGAGAGCGGTTCGGCGCTCTGCGTGCTGAATACAAAAAAGGGCGTACGGGCGATATATGACAGGATACGCGGAGAGGGAGTTTTCCATCTTTCGACTAATATGACGCCGGAGCATCTCGGCAGGTGTATTGAGACGATAAGGGAGCGGTTGAATGAGCATATGCGTTGTATAGTCATCTCAACTTCGCTTATCGAAGCGGGAGTTGACGTCGATTTCCCGGTCGTCTTCCGCGAGAATGCCGGGCTTGACTCGATAATACAGGCGGGAGGGCGCTGCAACCGCGAGGGAAAGAACCCGGCGGATGAAAGCGTTGTGTACATTTTTTCACGTGATGAGGATCAACCGCGGTTCGAGGCGGTGAAGTCGATAACGAACCGCGTCTGTGAGTTATTTGATAATATTTCATCACCCGAGGCGATACACGATTACTTCGAGCGGCTGTACAAGACGAGCCCTTATGAGAAGAAAGACAAGCTTGATGAGAAAAACATTCTCGGGCTTATAGGTCAGAAAGATGTTAAAAAGATACTCCCGTATCGCGAGATATCGGACAGGTTCAGATATATCGATAAGGAACAGAAGCTGGTGCTTATTCCGGACGATAAGAACGGCGAGCTGTGCGGCGCGGTGAGGAGTGGAAAACTATCCCGGAAAATACTGCGTGAGATCACAAAGTGCTCAGTCGCGGTATATCCGTATCAGTTCGAAGAGCTCCGGAAGTGCGGTGTGCTGTCGGATGAGTGCGGCAGCATCGCCGTGCTTGAGGATAAGTCATGGTATGACAAGGACTGCGGACTTGTTATCAAGGAGACCGGAGAGGGAATATTCGGGTGAAAGAAAAGGAGTGAGCAAATGCCAAAACCAATCAGACTCAGGGTATTCGGGGACTACGCGCTGTTCGCAAGACCCGAGCTAAAGGTTGAACGTTACAGTTATGACGTCATGACCCCATCCGCTGCGCGAGGAATTCTCGACGCGATATATTATCATCCGGGGCTGAAATGGCGCATTAAGCGCATCTACGTCGAGCGTCCGATCAGGTTCACTAACGTCCGGCGCAACGAGGTCGACCGGAAGATTCTCGCTTCCGATCTGCTCTCAGCCGCGAACGGGTCGGACGAGCCGATATATATCGACCGGCGCGAATCGATTCAGCAGCGCGCTTCGACAATTCTCCGTGACGTGTCATATGTCATCGAGGCGAATTTTGTGCTGATACCGGAAAAGATGGGCAGAGAGGACAATGAGGATAAGTTCTACGCGATATTCTGCAATCGCGCAAGACGGGGAAAATGCTTCACTCAGCCGTATTTCGGCTGCCGTGAGTTCCCGGCGTCGTTCGAGCTTGTCACAGGCGAGAACCCGCCGAAGCCGATAGACGAGTCGCGCGACCTCGGGATAATGCTTTATGACATGGATTTTTCGGATGAGAAGAACATTCAGCCGATGTTCTTCCACGCGGAAATGGTGAACGGAGTTGTCGATGTTGAGGGAAAGGAGGTGCTGAGATGATTCTGAATTCGCTGGTGTCTTACTATGAGGCGTTGGCGGACAAGGGCGAGCTTGAGCGCCCCGGATGGGGGACGGCGAGGGTCGGGTACAAGGTCTGTCTCCGTCCTGATGGCTCTGTCCGTGAGATAACCAGCATCAAGGTGGAAGAGACCCGCGGGAAGAAGAAACAGCTTGTTCCGATCGGGGTAAGTGTACCGGAGCAGGTTGTGCGCTCTTCCGGCATAAAGCCGAACTTTATGTGCGACACCGGGGCGTATCTGCTCGGATATGCCGGAACCGGCGATAAGGTCGACAAGAAAGCCGCACAGAAGTTTGAGGCGGCGAAAGAGCTGCATCTTTCGATTCTGGCGGACGTCGATACTCCGGCGGCGCGGACGGTCAGGGCTTTTTTCGAGAACTATAAGCCTGACGACATATTGGCGCTTGATCTTCCGGAGAGCACACTTGAAGACCTTACGAAGGATCTTGTCACCTTCAAGGATGAGGACGACGAGTATCTTATGGCTGATCCCGGAATTCGTTCGGCGTGGGATAAGAGCCGCGGTGAGGATGTGGACGCTGTAAAGGGAAGATGCCTCGTGACCGGAAATACCGACGAGATAGCGATACTTCACAACAAGATCAAGGGCGTGCAGGGCGCGCAGTCGTCCGGCGCAAACCTCGTCGGCTTCAATGCCCGTTCCTATGAGTCATACGGCAAGGACAACGGTCAGGGACTGAACGCCCCGGTCGGAAAGTACGCGATGTTCGCGTATACGACCGCGCTGAACAGTCTGCTCGCCGGAAAACACCGCGCAAGACTCGGAGACACGACCGTGGTCTGGTGGACGCTTGACGCCGACGATGAAGCGGAGGGTTTCATGGACGCTTTCATAAACGGCGATGACGATGACGCCGCTGTCGCAAAGATCGTGGAGAATATCAGCAAGGGAAAGCCGATCGGACTTGACGAGGATAAGCTCGAAAAGACATTCTGCGTCCTCGGTCTCGCGCCGAACGCAGCGCGGATATCGGTCAGATTCTTTTACCGTGACACGTTCGGGAAATTCGTCCGGAATATCGCGGCGCATTATGAAAGGCTGCAAATTGAAGGTGCGAAGCGCGTTCTGACGCCGTATTGGCTCGCGCTTGAAACTACGTCACCGAACGTGAGCGACCGTTCGAAGGCGGTATCTCCGATACTCAGCGGCGCGCTCCTTTCGGCGATACTCAATGACTGGCGGTATCCGGAGATGCTGTACGAGCAGGTCCTGACGAGGATACGCGCCGAGCATGAGGTGTCAGCCGGAAAAGCGGCGATCATCAAGGCGTATCTTCTCAAAAATACCGAAAACGAAAATTTCAGGGAGGTTCTGACAATGGCACTCAACGAAGAGAGCAATAACCGCGCGTATGTCCTCGGAAGGCTGTTCGCCGCGCTGGAGGACGCGCAGTATCACGCGAACAATTCCTCGAATCTGAAGGAACGCTATCTGACGTCGGCGTGTGCGACACCGGGGCTTGTGTTCCCGAGCATGATACAGATGGCGTCGCACCACATGGCAAAGTCGGGGAGTATCGGCGACGCGAAGCTCATCGCTTCACTGATAGATAAGCTGGAGGGCGGCGTGCCGTTCCCGGCGCGACTGAGCAACACGGAGCAGGGGCTGTTCCTCGAGGGATATTATCATCAGGTTCAGAAGAAATTCAGGGATATTGAAAAGGCAAAGCAAGAGAAGGAGGCAAAATCATGAGTGAGATAATCAAAAACAGGTACGAATTCACGATACTTTTCGATGTTGAGAACGGCAACCCGAACGGCGACCCTGACGCGGCGAATATGCCGAGAGTCGACCCGGAGACCGGTCTCGGGCTCGTCACGGACGTCTGCCTGAAGCGAAAGATAAGGAATTACGTCGAGGACGTCAAGGAGGACGCTGAGGGATATAAGATCTATATCAAGGACGGCATCCCGCTGAACACGTCGGATAAGCTCGCGTACACTGCCGTACTCGGGGAGGGCAAAAAGCTCGAGAAGAAGGATCCTGAGATCGACAACAAGCTGCGCGATTTCATGTGCGCGAACTTCTATGATGTGCGCACGTTCGGAGCTGTGATGACGACATTTGTCAAGGATAAGCTGAATTGCGGGCAGGTACGCGGACCGGTGCAGATCGGATTTGCGCGGAGTATTGATCCGATAGTGCGTCAGGAGGTATCGATAACACGTGTTGCGATAACGACCGAGGCTGATTTCGCGAATAAGGAGACCGAGATGGGCAGAAAGCACATTGTACCGTATGCGCTTTATCGTGCGGACGGGTTCATCTCGGCGAATCTCGCGAGAAAGGTGACGCATTTCAGTGAGGAAGATCTTGAGCTTCTCTGGCAGGCGATCATCAATATGTTCGAGAACGATCACAGTGCCGCGAGGGGCAAGATGGCGGTCCGGAAGCTGATCATATTCAAGCATGACAGTGAGCTCGGAAACGCTCCGTCGCACCGGACGCTTGATCTTGTCAGTGTGAAGCGCCGTGATGGCGTCGACACAGCGAGAAGCTATTCCGACTACGAGGTCAATATCAATGAAGCCGAAAAGCCGGATGGCGTGACGATAATTTTCAGAGAATAAATCCGGAGCGATATAACAGCGGCAGCAGCGCGAACCCCAAGTGAACACGAAATCCCATGGAGGTTCGCGCAGAAAATCACGTGATTTGTCGGCTTTTCGTGCAGGATATTAATGATTTATTTTGAAATGCGACAAATGATTTGGGAATGCTGCCGGTTTTATGGTGCAGATCTATTGATTGAATTGTATGGATTTGCAGTCACCCTCCTTGTGGAGGGTGTGGGTTGAAATTCGCTGTCATCTCCATTGACATCCGCGTCATGCAGGTCACCCTCCTTGTGGAGGGTGTGGGTTGAAATATGGCGTGTATATGATTTTGCACCGAACCACAAAGTCACCCTCCTTGTGGAGGGTGTGGGTTGAAATCTTTTTTTATACGTTTAAGCTCCATTTTGGCAATCGTCACCCTCCTTGTGGAGGGTGTGGGTTGAAATATAATCAGACGATTTAACAGCTGTAGCAACAGCGTCACCCTCCTTGTGGAGGGTGTGGGTTGAAATAGTAGCAAAACATCAAGAAGCCGAAGGAGCAGTAAGTCACCCTCCTTGTGGAGGGTGTGGGTTGAAATAGCCCCAGACGGTTGATATGTCGCCATTATCACGTCACCCTCCTTGTGGAGGGTGTGGGTTGAAATTATAGTATCAAGCGCCCGCGCCCGGCGCACGAAAGGTCACCCTCCTTGTGGAGGGTGTGGGTTGAAATCGGTGCGACAAACGAATCAAAAAGACAGTAATAAAGTCACCCTCCTTGTGGAGGGTGTGGGTTGAAATCCATTCGCGATCCTGTAATATCGGTGCCTGGTAACGTCACCCTCCTTGTGGAGGGTGTGGGTTGAAATCAAAGTGTTATACATACGCATTACATTGACTTTAGTCACCCTCCTTGTGGAGGGTGTGGGTTGAAATCATAAATTGAGATGTTGGATACAAGTATCGCTTTAGTCACCCTCCTTGTGGAGGGTGTGGGTTGAAATAGACGTCTGAAAGATTACATATTCGTCAAGAGGGTCACCCTCCTTGTGGAGGGTGTGGGTTGAAATCGCTTGATGAAACGGAATGCGAACCATGCTATTGGTCACCCTCCTTGTGGAGGGTGTGGGTTGAAATATCACGTTTGTTAGCCATTGTAAAACCTCCAAATGTCACCCTCCTTGTGGAGGGTGTGGGTTGAAATATCACGTTTGTTAGCCATTGTAAAAACTCCAAATTGTCACCCTCCTTGTGGAGGGTGTGGGTTGAAATCTTTCGCAACACGGTTAAAACGCTGAGACGTCCCGTCACCCTCCTTGTGGAGGGTGTGGGTTGAAATTTTTCTCTCCTCGCGCTTGACTTTAGCCTTCGCGGTCACCCTCCTTGTGGAGGGTGTGGGTTGAAATGACCGTTATAACAACGGCGCAGACGGCACAATCTTGTCACCCTCCTTGTGGAGGGTGTGGGTTGAAATTTGTCTGTGGATATGCTGACGATGTTATCCATTTGTCACCCTCCTTGTGGAGGGTGTGGGTTGAAATTTTGGTCTTCCCGGCTGTGGGAAAAGTACCATTTTGTCACCCTCCTTGTGGAGGGTGTGGGTTGAAATCGAAAAGGATGAAGCACCAGCGCAGGACGAAAATAGTCACCCTCCTTGTGGAGGGTGTGGGTTGAAATGACATTATCAATATTGACGAATTGACAACTGCCGTCACCCTCCTTGTGGAGGGTGTGGGTTGAAATTCTAATTTTACGGTCTACACCATCGTATTGTTGTGGTCACCCTCCTTGTGGAGGGTGTGGGTTGAAATGTGTCGTGTGTAAGATTTTGCACCAAACCACAAAGTCACCCTCCTTGTGGAGGGTGTGGGTTGAAATTGCCTATTATAACAAAAACCAAAATTGCCGCAAGCGTCACCCTCCTTGTGGAGGGTGTGGGTTGAAATATCGAGCTGGCTCCGGCAGGCTCCGCCGGGGGGAAGTCACCCTCCTTGTGGAGGGTGTGGGTTGAAATACAGTGTACTTGTAGACCTCGCATATAGCCCCCGGTCACCCTCCTTGTGGAGGGTGTGGGTTGAAATAATTTTGCGCGAAATCGTCGATTTTGTGCGAACGAGTCACCCTCCTTGTGGAGGGTGTGGGTTGAAATAAGGGGGCGTTGATAAAATGCTTAAGACCCAAAAAAGTCACCCTCCTTGTGGAGGGTGTGGGTTGAAATCGCTACAATACAGCTCGGACAGTTGTTTTTTTGCGTCACCCTCCTTGTGGAGGGTGTGGGTTGAAATTCATACCGCATAAAAAATGGCGAAGATTATGATGGTCACCCTCCTTGTGGAGGGTGTGGGTTGAAATGCTATATCCTCGTCCCGGAAAAATTCCACCATAGGTCACCCTCCTTGTGGAGGGTGTGGGTTGAAATATGGGCGGCGGCTTCGGCTGGGGAAATCGCGGCGCGTCACCCTCCTTGTGGAGGGTGTGGGTTGAAATGATAAAGACGGCGGCGAACCGCTGAAAAAACTTGCGTCACCCTCCTTGTGGAGGGTGTGGGTTGAAATTTTCTCATCTTACTCATCCTCCGGAAATCTCATTGTCACCCTCCTTGTGGAGGGTGTGGGTTGAAATGACGGCGACGCTGGGGGACTCCCCAGAATTGCGCGTCACCCTCCTTGTGGAGGGTGTGGGTTGAAATGACTTGACCAGTAGTATCTGCCGAAGATCCGGTCGTCACCCTCCTTGTGGAGGGTGTGGGTTGAAATCGCGCCGATGATATTGATATCATCGTAGATCAGTAGTCACCCTCCTTGTGGAGGGTGTGGGTTGAAATAAGTTCGTAGAATGTGCCGCGCTCATCCGCGCCGTGTCACCCTCCTTGTGGAGGGTGTGGGTTGAAATTCCTTGTGCCATATGCACACAAAGTCATCAGGCGCGTCACCCTCCTTGTGGAGGGTGTGGGTTGAAATCACTGACCGAGATATGATTGCAGCAGAGTACGGTTGTCACCCTCCTTGTGGAGGGTGTGGGTTGAAATGGGTATGGCAACGGCTATGTCTACACGAAAGAAGAAGTCACCCTCCTTGTGGAGGGTGTGGGTTGAAATTATACCGGCATGAGAAAAGGCGAGATACACGGGGTGTGGGATGAAATTCCGTGTCGGCGTCGTAACCGTAAAAAGCGCGGTTGTCACCCTCCTTGTGGAGGGTGTGGGTTGAAATTGTAAAATAAACGGGGCATTTTGCGTTATCGGGTGGTCACCCTCCTTGTGGAGGGTGTGGGTTGAAATTCGTTCCCCTCGTCCATATACGCACCGCAAAACGTCACCCTCCTTGTGGAGGGTGTGGGTTGAAATTATAAATGTCAAGGTTTTTCGTCCATGCCGTACGGGTCACCCTCCTTGTGGAGGGTGTGGGTTGAAATGACACGATCCCGGACAGCGTATCCCGGCAAGTCGGTCACCCTCCTTGTGGAGGGTGTGGGTTGAAATTGTCATGGGTCGCGATGGCTGCTGGTGGATACATCGTCACCCTCCTTGTGGAGGGTGTGGGTTGAAATTCCGTATGAATTTGTATGCCATGTGTCAGCGTCGTCACCCTCCTTGTGGAGGGTGTGGGTTGAAATCTCGAGATGTTCCCTCACACAGTAAAGACTATAGGTCACCCTCCTTGTGGAGGGTGTGGGTTGAAATATGGTTCAGCCCTCCTGTAGGTGTTCCGCCTCGACGTCACCCTCCTTGCGGAGGGTGTGGGTTGAAATTGGGGCTGGGAGTCCAACCCCTTCGCAAACCCCGGTCACCCTCCTTGCGGAGGGTGTGGGTTGAAATCCCCGACACGGTGTCGACTCCGGTCACCGCGTCCGTCACCCTCCTTGCGGAGGGTGTGGGTTGAAATATCTACGTCGTGGAGGTAGACTCCGGAGGATTGCGTCACCCTCCTTGCGGAGGGTGTGGGTTGAAATGGGCAATAGTGCATGAATCTGTCGTCGATGCATTTGTCACCCTCCTTGCGGAGGGTGTGGGTTGAAATAGCCGAGCTGTGTCGGTTTTGGAAATGGTTCGCGTCACCCTCCTTGCGGATGGTGAAACCCTCCCAAGATTCCCCCTTCCTTTCAATAAATTTCTTCTTCCCCGCATTTACCGATTTAACATTTGAAATTTCGTATTATCTATTGAAAAAAGTAAATCTGAATATATACATGAACGGATGGAGTTATATTTACGGAATCCGTGAATATAACTTTTTCCAAAAATCAAGCAGATTTGCAAAGCAACGCTTGCGAAAATAGCATTATACAGTCAAGTCATAAATAGTGTAAGCTGCTCCAAGGCAACTTTTCAAGAGCACTACGGTTAGCACAGTCTAACTGTTCTTCAGAGAGTCGCAGGAGGATTTTCCCGAAATAACGGATATTTTCTAAGAAATAAAGCTCGGAATATGCGTAATATCAGGGAGGTTGTGTACATGAGAGTATTGAAATATGGAAAAGAACGCGAAAAGACGCTGCTGTTTTTGCCGTGCACGGCGGAGCCGGATTGGGCGTTCACCGATTCGGTAAAGCTGCTGGCGCGGGATTACCACGTGATACAGATTGTCTATGACGGTCACGGCGAAACGGAGAAGACTTTGTCTCTGTGGAGTCTACCGTGGACGAGATCACCGATTGGTTGAAATCCCATGGTATCACTCGTCTGGACGCGGCTTACGGCTGCTCACTCGGCGGCGCGTGCCTGACACGCTTTCTTGCGCTCGGGAAAATACCGGTAAAACGCGCCATAATTGACGCGGGTATCACACCGTATCAGATGCCGCCGCTTTTGTGCCGTCTCGCGTGCTTTCGCGACTGTCTGGGCTTCAGACTCGTCACGAAAAGCCGTAAAATTCTTGAAGTGGCATATCCACCCGAGCGCTGGACCTTACCGGGACGTGATCCTTCAGAGGAGTACGACGCGTTGACGGCGTATCTCAAAACCTATTCGCGGCGCACCGTCCGCAATATTTTCTGGTCGGCGAACAACTACACGCTACCGCCGAAGCCGGCTGGAACCGGCTGCCGCGTCGCTTATTGGTACGGCGAAGAGGAAAAGAAGGCACGGAGCGGGAATATCCACTTCATCAAGCGTTATTTCCCGGATGTGAAGCTGCGCGGCATTCCGAAGATGGATCACGCGGAGCTTGTGATGATATATCCGAAGGAATTTTACAGATTCGCGAAAGAGTTTTTGAACCCGGAGAATTGAACATCAGGATGTCGCTTTGAACGGAGGAATATCAGGATGGAAATAAAACAATTTGGCAATCAAAAGGCAGGAAGATCATGCTGCTGCACGGGAATCTGATGTGCTGGCGGCAGTTTGAGGATGTGATACCGCTGCTTGAAAAGACCTATCGCGTGTATGCCGTCAGCTTTGACGGCTTTGACGGTACTGGCGAGACAACCTATACCACGGCGCAGGAGCAGGCTGGTAAACTGGAAACCTACATCACGGAGAACTGCGGCGGACAGCTGGATATTCTGTTTGCCGAGTCCCTCGGCTGCGGACCGGCGATTCTGCTTAAGGCATCACCGCGGGTTCAGATTGACCGCATGATTCTCAGCGGGGCTGAATATCTGGATTTTGGTATTCTGAACAAGCTGCTTTTGAAGATTATGCCGCAAAAGCAATATCGGACAGCCCGCGAAAAGTCCATGCCAACCTGGGCGCTGCGGTTCGTGGGTCAGACGGAGCAGGGGATGAAGATCATGCTTAACCGGATTCCGGATCATGTATCGCTGAAATCAATTCGCGCCACATGGGCGGTGGGGCTGTATCTCTATCGCATACCGCTGCCGCCGCAGCCGGACGCGCAGGTCGCCTGCTGGTACGGCGAAAAGGAGGGGCACATGAAAAAAGCGATTCAGAAGCTGAGAAAAGTATATCCCAGACTGACGATAAGCTGCTTTCCCGGTTTCGGGCATGGCGAAATCATCAATCATCCGGCGCTGCTTGTATCGGAATTGGAACGCTGATGAAAGTCGTTATCATTCGGAATATCTGATGAATATAAAAAGCCCTCAGAAGGGCGTTATGCTTGGGATCGGTCTGAATTATATCCGCTTTGCGATTGAAGAGCCGCATTTGTTCCATTTCCTTTTCAAGTCGGATTATTTCGGCGGAAGAACGCTGCTTGAGCTTATAGACGCCGAAGAACTCACCTCGGTTCTTTCGGTTATGCAGGGAACTCTGGGGATTGGTATGGAACAGACGAAAAAGGTCTTTCTGACGGTTTTTCTGTTTGCTCACGGGTGCGCGAGTATCATTGCCAATAATTCGCTGAAATACGACGAGGAGCTTATAAAGGCTCAGCTGTGACACGCATACAGAGGGGCGGTATTGGCGGCGCTTCTGGGAGCCTATTAAAATTTTTCTGTAAATTCCCGCGAATCTGTGGTATAATAGAATAA
>ENA-ORIC01001777-ORIC01001777.1-human-gut-metagenome-genome-assembly--contig:-NODE-1777-length-19371-cov-2.909143_pt1 | contig 19371 bp, 12 predicted proteins | sample MGYA00243023_ERZ508732 | MGnify/ENA primary metagenome ERZ508732 (study PRJEB26277, sample SAMN04329767) | human gut metagenome | biome: human-associated habitat | host: Homo sapiens | place: USA...
GTTTCGGAGGTAAAAGCGGTCGGATTTTTATAAATATATAGGTAAGCGTTTATAATTTGTAGGAAAGCGTTATCTTTGCAGCAGATTTATGTTACGGATCGATCCGAAAAGACAACGGGTAACGGGTGGCATGGCGACTCTGTTTTTCGGAGCCAGATGCCGTAGACGAATGGAAATCGCCCTTTTTATTAATCTAAACTTATACTTATGAGGAAACTTGTCTTTTTATTTTTGTCGCTGTTCGCATTCTGTACGGCTTCGGCACAGGTGACGACGTCGAGCATGAGCGGTCGCGTCGCCGACACCGACGGCCAGCCGATCATCGGTGCGACGATCGTCGCCGTGCATACGCCGACGGGTACGCAGTATGCTACGGCATCGACACGCAACGGCCAGTTCAACTTGGGCGGTATGCGTGTGGGAGGTCCTTACGATGTGGAGGTCAGCTTTATCGGCTGCAATACGGAAAAGATCGAGGGAATCTATCTGACCATCGGCGAGGAGGCTACGTTGGACTTCGTGTTGCGCGAAGACTCGCAGTCGATCGGCGAAGTGGTGGTCGTAGGCAAGGCCAATCCGGTCTTCAATGCCAACCGCACGGGCGCGCAGGAGGTCGTGACGCTCGAAATGATGGAGAAACTGCCTACGACGAGCCGTTCGCTCGATGAATTCGTCAAACTGACGCCCATGTCGAGCGGTAAGAATTTCGCCGGTACGTCGTATCGTTTCAACAACGTGACCGTCGACGGTGCGTCGTTCAACAACTCGTTCGGCCTGTCGTCGGCGCTGGGCGCCCAGGGTACGGAGCCCATCTCGCTCGAATCGATCGAGCAGGTGCAGGTGATGATCGCTCCCTACGACGTGCGCAACGGCGGCTTCACGGGCGGCGGTATCAACTCGGTGACCAAGTCGGGTACCAACGAGTGGCACGCTTCGGCCTATATGTATACCAAGAGTCCCGAGTTGCAGGGCCACCGCGTGCGCGACTATGTCGGTCAGGTGTCGGAGTTCTCCAATCGTCAGTACGGTGTGAGCCTGAGCGGCCCGATCGTGAAGAACAAGCTCTTCTTCTTCGTCAACGGCGAGCTGGACCGTCAGGACGAACCGATCTCGAACCGTCTGGCCGATTCGCGTGTCTCGGCCGCCGATCTGGACGATCTGGCCAAGTTTCTCGGCGATCAGTTCAACTACAATCCGGGCGGTTACGATCTGTCGAAGACCGAGACGCGGGCCGATCGTCTTACGGCGCGTATCGACTGGAATATCAACGATCGGAATACCTTCTCGTTGAAGTACTACTACCTGAAATCCTATAATACGAACGCACCTTCGACGTCGGGCGCTCCTGCCAACGGACGCGGCCCCAACGCCTATGCCATGCCCTTCTCGTCGAGCTACTACCGCACGAACAACAATTTCAACATCGTCATGGCCGATTGGAACTCGACGATCAACGACCACATGTCCAACACGTTGAAGGTGGGCTACTCGCGTCTGCGCGACTATCGCGACATGGACGGCGGTTTCTTCCCGCAGGTCGACATCCTCAAAGACGGATCGAGCTATACGGTCTTCGGTACCGAGGCCAACTCCTACAACAACCAGCTCGATACCGACATCTTCCAGATTCAGGACAACTTCACGATGAACTACGGCCGTCACCAGATCACCGTCGGCACGCAGTCGGACTATCGTACGTTCAAGAACGGCTTCGCGCAGAACTATCCGGGCTCGTGGGTCTTCTCGTCGATCGACGACTTTAAGTTCAACGTGCTGGCCGCGAAGGATTACATGGCTTCGCACGGCAATATGAACGGATTCGATATTCGCACGTATGATCCTGCGAAGTGGGGCCTCAATCCCGTCAACGGCGGTCTTGCCAACAGTGCAGGTACGGGGCAGACGAAGTTCCAGCAGCGCTATCCGCTTACTCCCGACGGCAGTTTCCCCTTCGCCGAAGTCGACGTATTGCAACTCGGCTTCTATGTGCAGGACAAGTGGACGCCCAGCAACCGCTTCTCGCTGACCTACGGTCTGCGTGTCGACATGCCGATTTTCCTGACCGACTTGCAGGAGAATCCCGCGGTCGCAGCCAACACCTATCGGGATGGCATCAAGATCGACGTCTCGAAATATCCGGGCGTGCATCCGCAGTTCTCGCCGCGCGTGGGCTTCAACTGGAAACCGCTCGAAGACGGTTCGTTGCAGTTGCGCGGCGGTACGGGTCTCTTCACGGGTACGCCTCCCTATGTCTGGATTTCGAATCAGGCGGGTAACAACGGCCGTCTGTTTGGAAGTGTTCCCGAGTATGTCGGCAAGATTGACGGTGTCGCTTATGACAATCGTCATCAGTTGGGCTTTACTGGAAATATACAGCAATACTGGCCAGCATCGGATGAACCCGTGAAGAGCGATATCGCCATTACCGATCCCGATTTCAAGTATCCGATGCTGTGGAAGAGCAACCTTGCGCTCGACTACAAGTGGCGCGGCTGGGTCTTCACGCTCGAAGCGCTCTACACGAAGGATGTCAATGCGATCTACCATGACAACATCGGTATCGAAGTGGCTGAGGGCAAGTCTGTCAATGATGGAGGCAAGGGTCAACGCACTGCCTTCACCGGTAATTATCTGGCGGATAATACCTACAACGTCGTGATGCTTCGCAATACGAACAAGGGCTACTCGTTCTACACCACGCTCCAAATCCAGAAGGAGTTCGTGCAGGGGCCGCTGCGCGGTCTCTACCTCAATGGATCGTATACGATGGGTACGGCGCGCAGCGTGACCGACGGTACGTCGTCGGTGGCTACGTCGGCCTGGAAATATACGCAGAAGGTGGCTGTCAACAGCGAGGAGCTGGGCTATTCGGCCGGCTCGTTCGACGGGCGGCTGTTGTTGAGCGCCTTCTACACGGCACGCTGGGGCAAGCACGGTGCGACCAACTTCGGTCTGGTCTACCAGCGTTACCGTCCTTTCCGCTTCTCCTACTGCTACGGCGGCGACGCCAACGGCGACGGTCAGACGGCCAACGACCTGATCTACGTGCCGGCCAACCGCGACGAAGCGGTCGGCCATCTGGTTTCCGACGGTTTCGCCGACAACAACGGCAACATGGCCGGTGACAAGGATTTCGACGAGGCGCAGGCCTGGGAGAATGCCTGGCAGGCGATGGACAAGTTCATCGAGCAGGACGCCTATCTGAGCAAGCACCGCGGCGAGTACACTAAGCGCAACGGCGCCGTGGCACCCTTCGCCAATCAGCTCGACCTGAGCATTTCGCACGACATCATCGTTCCGCAGCGCAACGGTCGCGAGCACAAGTTGCGATTCAGTTTCAACATCGACAACTTCCTCAACCTGCTCAACCGCAACTGGGGTGTAAGCTACTCGCAGTATCTGGGGACGAACGGTCAGCAGTATCAGTTCTTGTCCGTCACGCAGAAGCCGACGGCGGCCAACGACTATACGCTTCAATACAAGATGACCAACGGATTGAAGGACATCTACGGCAACGACATTTCGCTGGATCGTACCTACAAACCCGATATCGGTTCCTATTGGACGATGCAGTTCGGTATCAAATATATGTTCTAAGCGGAGGAATCCGTCTGCAAACATGAAGGGGCGTCACATCAGTGACGCCCCTTCGTTGTCGTTTCTCTGCGGGATCAGGACTCGGCGGCGGGGAGTTTGAGCAGCAGCTCGCCGATGGCTTCGCGCAGCGTCTCCTTGGGCAATGCCCCGGTAGCCATCTGCGGCATTCCCCGGGCGGGGATGAAGAGCAGCGTGGGGACGGAGCGCACGCCGAAGGCTGCGGCCAGCTCCTGTTCGCAGTCGATGTCGACCTTGTAGATATCCACTTCGCCGGCGTACTCCTCGGAGAGCTCTTCCAGGATCGGTGCGAGCGTGCGGCAGGGGCCGCACCAGGTCGCATAGAAGTCGACGATGGCCGGTCGCGAGCCCAGATAGTGCCATTCGGAGATGGCGGAGTCGAGGTTGGCGATTTTTTCCGAGAATTCGGTTTTGGTCAGTTGCGTGATTGCCATGATTGCGGTTGTTTTGCGGTTATTGTACGGGAACTTCTTCGAGCTCTTCCTGCGGCAGCGGCCGCGTGCAGAAGAACCAGTCGTAACACTGCGTCCCTTCGTCGGGACGGGTCATGCGCTCTTCGGCAGCGGCCGACGATGAGGCGGTGGGTACGATCGCTTCGTCGCCCGGATGCCAGTCGGCGGGCAGCGCCACGTTGAAGCGGTCGACGGTTTGCAGGCCGACGAGCACGCGTTTGATCTCGTCGAAGTTGCGGCCCAGCGCCAGCGGATAGTAGATCACGGCGCGGATCGTGGCGTCGGGGTCGATGAAGAAGACGGCTCGGACGGCCGACGTCGAACTTTCGCCCGGCTGGATCATGCCGTAGAGGTTGGCGACTTTCATCCGCAGATCGGCGATCAGCGGGAAGCGCACCTCGACGTGCTGCATTCCGCGGTAGACGATCTTGTCGCGGATCGTGCGCAGCCATGCGATGTGGCTGTACAGTCCGTCGACCGAGAGTCCGACGAGCTGGCAGTTGAGCGCTTCGAATTCGTCGCTGCGTGCCGCGAAGGTCATGAATTCGGAGGTACAGACGGGCGTGAAGTCCGACGGGTGGCTGAAAAGGATGATCCAGCGTCCGGCATAATCTTCCGGAAAGCGGATCGGGCCTTGCGTAGTGACGGCCTCGAACGACGGGGCCTTGTCGCCGATGCGCGGCAGGGGAGTGGTGTTCAGATTTTCCATATCGTCTCTTTTTTTAACGGTGTGACACGGCGGTCGACCGGAAGAAACTCTCTGGAAGTAGCGAGGAGACCTCAGAAGCGGCGGGTGTAGGCGTGGCAGTAGGGGAGCGTTCCCCGGCGGCGGTAGTAGTCCTGGTGACAGGTTTCGGCGGGCCAGAAGGGGCCGGCCGGCGTCACGCGCGTGGCGACGCGGTAACCTTTGCTGCGGAGCAGGGCGATGAGCCGTTCGGCCACGGCGCGTTGTTCGGGCGAGGTGTAGAAGATTTCGGAGCGGTACTGGTCGCCGATGTCGGGCCCTTGGCGGTCGATCTGCGTAGGGTCGTGGATCTCGAAGAAGAGGCGTGCGAGCGTTTCGTAGGAGACCTTCGACGTATCGAAGGTCACGCGCACCGCTTCGGCGTGTCCCGTGGTATGGCTGCACACCTCCTCGTAGGTAGGGCGGTCGGTGCGGCCGCCGGTGTAACCCGCTTCGACCGAGAGGACGCCGGGCTGTTGTTCCAGCAGGTATTCCACGCCCCAGAAACAACCGCCGGCGAAGATCGCCGTTTCGGTCGTGGCGGCCGCCTCGGAGGAGGTTCGGTCGGACGGCTCCGCGGCCGGCACGAAGTCGAGCGAGAGGGAGTTGACGCAGTGGCGCGTATTCTTGTCGGTAAAGCGTTCACCCGTGAAGACATGCCCCAGATGCGCCCCGCAGCGGGCGCAGGTGATCTCGGTGCGGCGGCCGTCGGCGTCGGGCGTGCGGCGTACCGCACCTGCGATCTCGTCGTCGAAGGCGGGCCAGCCGCACCCCGCATCGAACTTGTCCTCCGAACGGTAGAGCGGCGCGCCGCACTGGCGGCAGCGGTAGAGGCCGCGCTCGCTGTGCTTGTAGTATTTTCCCGTGAAGGGAGCCTCGGTTCCCTTGTCGACGATGATCCGGCGTTCGTCGGGTGTGAGCGGTTTCATGGTTTGTGCATTTACCGTGAGGAGAATTCCCATGAGGGCGATTCCCCCTGCGATGATTCGTTTCATAACGCTCTGTCGGATGTGCAACAATCGCGCCGTGCGCGCCCTACAACAGCGATATTGCGCCTTGCACGGCGTAGAGGACAGCCACGTAGCGCAGCGCCTTGCCCGCGAACATGGCCAGCGTGGTGATCCACACGTTGCTGCGCATGAGTCCCAGCAGGATGGCGATCGCTTCGCCGACGTAGGGCAAGAAGGCGAAAAAGGCGCTCCATGCCCCCTTTCCTGCGAGGAAGCGTCCGGCACGGTCGAGTTGTTTTTCGCCGATGCCGAGGTAGCGGCCGAACCATTCGCGTTTGCCCAGATGACCGATCCAGTAGCAGGTCATGCCGCCTGCGGTGTTGCCCGTGGCGGCTGCCAGCAGGCAGAGTGCGGGGTCGAGTCCCAAGCGGACGAGTACGACCATCACCGCTTCCGAACTGAACGGGACGATGCTCCCCGCCACGAAGGCCGAGAGGAAAAGTCCCCAATAGCCCCAGTCGATGCAGAGCTGCGTGGCCGTGTCCAGAAATCCTTCCATGTCATTCGTCGCTTTGTTGCGGCAGGTCGTCGAGCAGTGCCGTCAGCGAGTCGTAGAGCGGCACGCCGTAGCGCCGGCAGGTGATGCGCACGTTGTCGTAGCGGTAGTAGTCGGGGCTGCACGCCACGAACAGCTTGCCCGAACGGGCGTAAAGTCCCATTTCGAGCAGCGAGATCGGCGAGCGGCTGTCGCCCAGCAGATTCATTACGATGAGGTCGGCCGCTTCGAGGTGCGCCAGCTCCCACGCGACCTGATACTCCATTTCGGCCGGCGAGGCATGGAACTCCCGACGGCGGGGGTTGAAGAAGAGCCAGCGGCCGCCGATGCTGTCGCGGAAGCGGGCGACGAGAGCCGCCTGCCAGTCGGAGCTGCGTCCCATGTCGATCGTGCCGGCGAGGAAGACCTTGCGGTACTGCGTCGAGTCGACCGTGTGCGACCGCCAGCGGGGCTGGTATTCGGCCACGTCGTCGGCCGGCGTTTCGGCGGCTCGTATGCCGGTCGGCCGGGAACCGCCGCCGCAGCCGGCGAGCAGTCCGGCCAGCAGGAGGACGAGGAGGGTTGCAGGGCGGTTCATCGGAGCGTGTCGTCGAGCGGCCACGGCCGCAGTTCGTAGAGTTGGTTGCGCAGGCGCGGCGTGAAGCCCGCTTCGCGGATCGCCTGCTGGATGCCTTCGGCGTCGAAGCGGTTGTCGGCGCCGGCCGACGAGACGACGTGCTCCTCGATCATGATCGACCCCATGTCGTTGGCGCCGCTGTGGAGCGCCGCCTGCGCCGTCTGGCGGCCGACGGTGAGCCACGACGCCTGTATGTTGGGGATGTTGTTCAGGATCAGCCGGCTGGCGGCGATGATGCGGATGTATTCCAGCGGCGAGAAATCGGTCGATATCCCTTCGGCTTCGAGCCGCGTGCCCGTCGAGCGGAAGATCCACGGGATGAAGGCCAGAAAGCCGGGCTTCCCTTCGGGGCAGCGCGCTTGCAGATCGCGGATCGCGAGCAGGTGGTCGACGCGCTGGCGCGGCTGCTCGACGTGGCCGTACATCATCGTGGCCGACGTGGCCAGCCCCAGCGTATGGGCTTCGTGCATCACCGCGAGCCACGACGCCACCGAGGGCTTGGCGGGCGAGATCGCGCGCCGCACGTCGGGGTCGAGGATTTCGGCTCCGGCGCCCGGCAGCGAATCCAGTCCGGCGGCCATGAGCCGGCGCAGCGTTTCGAGCGTCGTCAGACCGCTGATGCGGGCGATGTGGGCCACTTCGGGCGCACCGAGCGCATGAAGCCGGATCCGGGGGAACATCCGTTTCAGGTCGCGGAACAACTCTTCGTAGAAGTCGATGCCGAGCTGCGGATGCAGCCCGCCCTGCAACAACAGCTGGTCGCCGCCCAGCGCAAGCGTTTGTGCGATCTTTTCGCGGTACTCCTCGCGCGAGGTGACGAAGGCGCGCTGCGTATCGTGGGGCTTGCAGTGGAAATTGCAGAACTTGCAGCCCGAGATGCAGACGTTGGTGATATTGACGTTGCGGTCGATCTGCCACGTCACGACCGTCGGGTCGGCGACCGTCGCACGCCGTACGGCGTCGGCCGCTGCGGCCAGCTCCTGCACGGGCGTGCATTCGTAGAGCGCATAGGCTTCGTCGCGCGTGAGCGGCTCGCGCCGCACGGCCTTGTCGAGTATGCGGTCGGTCGTCATGTCAGCGGCGGCGTTTTACCTGCGGGCTCCGGCGGCCTCGCTGCGGGGTGTCGGTGCGGGGTGCGTCGGGCAGCACCATGTCGAAGTCGAGCTGGCGTTTTTGCAGATCGGCGCGCTTGACGCGGATGCGCACGGCATCGCCCAGCGTGAAGCGCCGGCCCGTCGAGCGGCCCGTCACGGTGTATTCGGCCGGATCGAAGTCGTAGAAATCGTCGTGCATGTCGCGCATGGCCACCAGCCCTTCGATGTGGTTCTCGTCGATCTCGACGAAGATGCCCCACTCGGTGATGCCCGATATGTGGCCGGCGAACTCCTCGCCCAGGCGTGCCTGCATGAACTCCACCATCTTGTATTTGATCGAGGCGCGTTCGGCCTCGGCGGCGATCACTTCGCGTTCCGAGGCGTGCTCGCACAGCGCTTCGAATGTCGCCTTGTCGGTCGTCTTGCCGCCTTCGAGGTAGCGTGCCAGCAGGCGGTGCACCATCATGTCGGGATAGCGGCGGATCGGCGAAGTGAAGTGGGTGTAGTAGGGGAAGGCCAGTCCGTAGTGGCCGATGTTGTCGGTGGTGTAGTAGGCTTTGGCCATCGAACGTACGGCCAGCGTCGTGACGACGTTCTCTTCGGGGCGGCCCTTGACCTTCTGGAAGAGCTTGTTCATCTCCTTGGCGACGGGACGGCCCTCGGAGGCTTTGAAGACGTGCCCGAAGCGCAGGATGAACTGCCGGAAGCTCTGCAACTTGTCGACGTTCGGTTCGTCGTGGACGCGGTAGACCATCGTGCGGCCCGACTTGCGCCCTCTGACCTTGCCGCAGAACTCGGCAACGCGGCGGTTGGCCAGCAGCATGAACTCCTCGATCATCTGGTTGGCCTCCTTCTGTTCCTTGAAATAGACGCCCACCGGCCGGCCCTTCTCGTCGAGCCGGAATTTGGCCTCGGCGCGGTCGAAGCTGATCGCACCGTTGCGGAACCGCTCGCGGCGCATGGCCTGCGCCAGCCGGTTGAGCGTAAGGATCTCTTCGGCGTAGTCGCCCCGGCCGGTCTCGATCACCTGCTGCGCCTCCTCGTAGGCGAAGCGGCGGTCGGAGTAGATCACCGTGCGGCCGAACCACTCGTCGAGGATTTCGAGGTTCTCGTTGAGGGTGAAAACCGCCGAAAAGCAGAGGCTCTCCTCGTGCGGCCGCAGCGAACAGAGTTCGTTGCAGAGCCGTTCGGGCAGCATCGGCACGGTGCGGTCGACCAGATAGACCGACGTGCCGCGCGCTTCGGCTTCGGTGTCGACCACCGAACCCGGCCGCACGTAGTGCGTCACGTCGGCGATATGTACGCCCACCTCCCACACGCCGTCGCGGACTTTGCGGACCGACAGCGCGTCGTCGAAGTCCTTGGCGTCGGCCGGATCGACGGTGAAGGTCACCGTCTGCCGGAAGTCGCGCCGCTCGGCGTAGTCTTTGCAGGTGATGCGCCCGTCGATGGCTTCGGCTGCTGCCTCGACCTCCGGCTCGAAGCGGTAGGGGAGGTCGTATTCGGCCAGAATGGCGTGCATCTCGGTGTCGTTCTCGCCCGCCTTGCCCAGAATGTCGACCAGTTCGCCCACGGGGCTTTTCGAACCGGGCGCCCATTCGGCGATGCGTACGACGACCTTGTCGCCGTTTTTCACGTTCGGGCAGTCGCGCTTGTGGAGGTAGACGTCGACGGGCATCTTGCGCGAGTCGATACGCACGAAGACATTGTGTTCGTTGACTTCGGCCGTGCCGACGTAGCGTTTGCGGCTGCGTTCGACGATCGCGGAGCTCTCGCCGTCGGGGGCGTTGGAAGCCCGTGCCTTGCGGGTGAGCACCAGTTGCACGCGGTCGCCGTCGAGAGCGTTCAGCGAGTTGCGCGAGTGGATGTAGACCTGCTGCTCCATGCCTTCGACATGCACGAACATCGAGCCGGTATTCAGCATCTCGACCGTGCCTTCGAGTCGGGGCCGCTGGGCGGGGCTCAGGCGGTATTTGTCGCGCGGGCAGCTCTCGATGACGCCCGTTGCGAGCAGTTGTTCGACGATCTGCATCGTCTCGCGGCGGCCCTCCTTGCTTGCGCCGCCCGATGCCGAAGCGAGGTGGCGCAGCGAGAATTTGTTGTCGGGCAGCTGCCGGAACAGTTCCAAGATCAGCGCGGCGCGTTCGTCGCCGTTATGGGTTTGTTTTTTCGTTCTTGTCATTTTCATTCAACAGTTTGAGGGCCAGCGCCTGCATGAAGGCTATGCCCGTGGTGATGGCCTTCTCGTCGGGCGAGAAGGTCGATGTATGCGGTTTCCCCGACGCCGCGCCGACGCCCAGCCGGTAGAACAGCGACGGATAGCGGTGGGTGTAGAACCCGAAGTCTTCGGCCGTCGTGCGCAGCGGCAGGTCGACGGCCTGCCACCGCTCGGCAGCCAGGCTGCGGGCGAGCGAGGCGAGGGCGGGGTCGTTGACCACGCAGGGATAGCCCCGCCCGATGTCGACGGCCGTCCGTGTGCCGTACCGGCGGTCGGCGGAGGCGGCGATTTCGCGGATCGCGTCGTAGGAGGCGCAGCGCAGCGCCTCGTCGAAGGTGCGCAGCGTCCCTTCGAGCCGGACGTCGTCGGGGACGACGTTCGTCGCGCCGTCGGCCTCGATGCGGCCGATCGAGAGGACGCGCTCCGGCAGGTTGAGGGCCAGCAGTCCGCCGACGAGTTCGGCGACGGCGGCTACGGGATCGTGCAATTGATTGCGCAGTGCGGCGTGGCCTCCTGTGCCGTGTACGGTGAAGCGCAGTTCGTCGCTCGAAGCCATGTATTTGCCCGCGCGGAATCCGAAGGTGCCCACTTCGAGCGACGGTTCGACGTGCTCGCCTACCACGGCCCGCACGTCGTAGTCGGCGAAAGGCTCTTCGGCCAGCACCAGCGACGCGCCTCCGGGGTTGCACTCCTCGCCCGGCTGGAAGAGCCCGAGAAGCGTCCCTTCGAAGTCGCGCGAACGATTGAGCTCCTGCAAGGCACCCATCAGCACGGCCGTGTGGACGTCGTGGCCGCAGGCGTGCATCACCCCGTCGTTGAGCGAGCGCCACGCCACGTCGGCCTGTTCGCGGATCGGCAGCGCGTCGATGTCGGCGCGCAGGACGACCGCACGACGAAGATTGCCGCGGCCTTCGATGCGTGCCAGGACGCCCGTGCGGGCGACGGTGCGGTGGGCGATGCCCAGCCCGTCGAGCGTGCGGGCGATGAGGTCGTGCGTCCCGGTCTCGCGGAACGAGAGTTCGGGACGGCGGTGCAGCGCACGGCGGAAAGCGATGATGTCGAGCTCGTCGGCCATGGTCAGAATACCTCCTTGATGATTTGGCGCACGTTCTCGGCGCGGCCCATGGTATAGAAATGGATCACCGGTACGCCGGCGGCTTTCAGCCGGCGGCACTGGTCGACGGCCCACTCCACGCCGATGCGGCGGATCGCTTCGGGGCGGTCGGCATGCGTCCGGACTTCGCTGCGCAGTGCTTCGGGCAGTTCGATGGCGAAGGTTTCGGGGAGCAGCGTGAGCTGCCGCAGCGTCGAGAGGGGTTTCACGCCCGGGATGACCGGCACGTCGATCCCCGCTTCGCGGCAGCGGCTGATGAAGGCCAGGATGCGGTCGGCGTCGTAGCAGATCTGCGTCATGACGTAGTCGGCGCCGGCGTCGACCTTGGCTTTGAGGTGGCGCAGGTCGCTTTCGGCGTCGAGGGCGTCGACGTGTTTTTCGGGATAGCCCGCCACGCCGATCGAGAATTTCGAGTGGTGGCACTCCTCCACTTCGCCGTCGACGAACTCGCCGCGGTTCATCGCCGCGATCTGCCGCACGAGGTCGATGGCGTGGGAGTGCCCCTGCGGATGGGGCATGAAATGGCGTTCGTTGGGGCCGCAGTCGCCGCGCAGCGCCAGCACGTTGTGCAGCCCGAGGAAGTCCATGTCGATGAGCGCGTCCTCGATGTCGTAGCGCGACAGGCCGCCGCAGATCAGGTGCGGCACCACCTCGATGCCGAAGCGGTCGCGGATCGCGGCCGAGATGCCCACCGTGCCGGGACGCCGCCGCATCCGGTGCCACTCGATGTGGCCGTCGGGGGTAAGCGTCTCCTTGATGCTCTCGCGGTGGAAGGTGACGTTGATGAAGGCGGGGTCGAATTCGCGCAGGGCTTCGATCGTGGTGAAGACGCTGCGGGTGCCGTCGCCTTTGAGCGGCGGCAGCAATTCGAACGAGAAGCGGGTCGTCTCCCGTGCGGAGGTTTCGCGGATGATATCCAGTACGTTCATGTTCAGACGTTGTTCGGAATGATTTTTTCAACGGTTTCGACTGCCAGTCCGCGCCGTTCGGCGTAGTCGCGCAGCTGTTCGGCGTCGATCTGTCCGACGGAGAAATAGCGGGTATCGGAGAAGAACAACCCGCAGAGCGCTTCGCCGGGCGAGATCATCCAGTTCTCCGTCAGCCGCATGCGGGTCGTCTGTTCGACGGCGAGCAGATCGAAGATTTCGCGTTTGAGCGAGTGATCGGGCGAGGCGGGGTAGCCGAAGGCCATGCGCCGGCCGCGGTATTCGCCCGCGATGACCTGCTGCGGCGTCGGCGCCTCTGCGGTTTCGTAGCCCCACATCTGCCGCCGCACGAAGCTGTGCACCACTTCGGCGAAGGCTTCGGTGAGGCGGTCGGCGAGCAGCTTGGCCATGATGGCCGAGTAGTCGTCGCCCTCGGAGCGGAACTTGTCGCAAAGCTCTTGCAGGCCGATTCCGGCCGTGAGGGCGAAGGCGCCGATGTAGTCGGTCGCGCCGTCGCGCCGGTCGGCGATGAAGTCGGACAGGCAGAGGTTTTCGGCGCCGCGCGTCTGGTTGCGAAGCATGGGCAGCGTATGGCGGCGTCCCTTCGCATCGGTGAGGAGGATGTCGTCCCCGCGGCTGACGGCGGGGTAGATTCCCACGACGCCTTGCAGCGTGAGGAGCCGTTCGTCGGCGATGCGGTGCAGCAACGCCTGTGCGTCGTCGAAGAGTTTGCGGGCTTCGTCGCCCCGTTCGGGGTGGTCGAAGAGGTCGGGGCAGCGCCCTTTGAGCCCCCATGCGGGGAAGAAGAAGTTCCAGTCGATGAAGGGTTCGACGTCGGCGATGTCGAAGTCGGGGAAGACGAGCCGTCCCGTGTGGGCTGCGGGCGCGATCTGCGATGCGGGACGCGGGCGGCGGTTGCGGCGGGCATCGGCGACGGAGATCAGATCACGCAGCCGTTCGCGGCGCAGGTAGTCGTCGCGCAGCCGTTGCTGGCGGGCCTGCACCTCGGCGACATAGGTTTCGCAATCGGGACCCAGCAGGGCCGCGAGGATGCGGTTGTTCTCGCTCGCGTCGCGCGAGTGGATGACCGGTGCCGCCGTGCAGGGGGCGATCTTCACGGCCGTGTGGAGGTCGGAGGTGGTGGCTCCGCCGATGATGAAGGGGATGTGCAGCGAGCGGCGTTCGGCCTCCTCGACCACGTGGATCATCTCGTCGAGCGACGGGGTGATCAGGCCGCTCAGGCAGATGCAGTCGGCGCCCCACGCTACGGCCTCTTCGACGATCCGCTGCGACTCGACCATCACGCCGAGGTCCTTTATCTCGTATCCGTTGCAGGCCATCACGACTGCCACGATATTCTTGCCGATGTCGTGTACGTCGCCTTTGACCGTGGCGATCAGCACCTTGCCCGCGTTGTGCGGGGTCTGGGCGCCGCCTTGCTCGATGTAGGGGGTCAGGGCCGCTACGGCGCGCTTCATCACGCGGGCGGTTTTCACCACCTGCGGCAGGAACATCTTACCCTCGCCGAAGAGCGTGCCGACCCGCTCCATGGCGGGCATCAGCAGGGTGTCGATCACGGCCATCGGCGCTCCGAGGGCTTCGTAGCCCTCCAGCGCGTCCTGCTCGATGTAGTCCGCTACGCCCTTGAGCATGGCGTGGCCGATCCGCTCGGCGAGCGTTCCCGCGCGCCATGCGTCGGGGGCCTGCGGCTGGGTTTCGGCCGTGGTGCGCACCTGCTGCGCATATTCGGTGAGCCGTTCGGCGGCGTCGGCCCGGCGGCAGAGGATCACGTCCTCGACGCGTTGGAGCAGTTCGGGTTCGATCTCGCTGTATATCTTCACCATTTGCGGGTTGACGATGCCCATGTCCATGCCCGCGCGGATGGCGTGGTAGAGGAACGCCGAGTGCATCGCTTCGCGCACGGCGTTGTTGCCGCGGAAGGCGAACGAGAGGTTCGACACGCCGCCCGACACCTTTGCGTAAGGCAGGTTTTCCTTGATCCAGCGCGTCGCGTCGATAAAGGCTTTGGCGTAGCCGTCGTGTTCGGGAATTCCCGTCGCCACGGCCAGTATGTTGGGGTCGAAGATGATGTCTTCGGCGGGGAATCCCGCGTCGGTCAGCAGGCGGTAGGCGCGTGAGGCCACCTCGATCTTGCGCTCGCAGGTGTCGGCCTGTCCCTGCTCGTCGAAGAGCATCACCACCGCGGCGGCTCCGTAGCGGTGTATCTCCCGTGCGCGGCGCAGGAATTCGGCTTCGCCCTCCTTGAGCGAGATCGAATTGACCACGGCCTTGCCCTGCGTGACCTCCAGACCCGCCGCGAGCACCTCCCATTTCGAGGAGTCGATCATCGTCGGCACGCGGGCGATTTCCGGCTCCGAGGCCATCAGGTTGAGGAATGTGCGCATGGCTTCGACGCCGTCGATCATGCCGTCGTCCATGCAGACGTCGACGATCTGCGCCCCCGCATCGACCTGCGCACGGGCTACCGACAGGGCCTCTTCGTAATTGCCCTCGCGGATCAGGCGGGCGAATTTGGCCGAGCCTGCGACGTTGGTGCGCTCGCCGACGTTGACGAAATTGGTTTCGGGCGCGATGCGCAGCGGCTCCAGTCCGCTCAGCGTCGTGACGCGGCGCGGCGCCGGAACGGGGCGCGGGGCATAGTTGCAGGCGATTTTCGAAAGTTCGAAGATATGCGCGGGCGTCGTGCCGCAGCATCCGCCGACGATATTGACCAGTCCGCGGCGCATGTATTCGCCCACGTCCTCGGCGAACATCTCCGGGGTCTCGTCGTAGCCGCCCATGACGTTGGGAAGTCCGGCGTTGGGGTGCGCCGAGATACGGAACGGGGCCGTTTCGGCCAGCCGTTCGAGGTAGGGCAGCAGCTGTTTGGCTCCGTAGGCGCAGTTCAGGCCGAGGGAGAGCAGCTGCGCGTGCGACAGCGAGGTGCAGAAGGCCTCGACGGTCTGTCCCGACAGGGTGCGGCCGCTGGCGTCGGCCAGCGTGCCCGACGCCATGACGCGGATCGTGCGGCCGAGTTTTTCGGCCAGCGCGTCGATCGCGTAGAGGGCCGCCTTGGCGTTGAGCGTGTCGAAGATGGTCTCGACCAGCAGGATGTCGGCTCCGCCGTCCAGCAGTCCCCGCGCCTGATCGGTGTAGGCTTCGACGAGTTGTGCGAAAGTCACTTCGCGGGCCGCGGGGTTCGCCACGTCGGCCGACATCGAGGCCGTGCGGTTGGTGGGCCCCATCGAACCCGCCACGAAGCGGGGTTTCTGCGGGTTGCGGGCCGTAAATTCGTCGGCCGCGCTGCGGGCCACGGCCGCCGCCGCTCGCGACATTTCGTAGGCATACGCCTCCAGTCCGTAATCGGCCAGCGATACGGCGTTGGCGTTGAACGAGTCGGTTTCGATGATGTCGGCCCCCGCCTGCAGGTATTTGACGTGGATTTCGCGCACCGCTTCGGGCCGCGTCAGGGCCAGCAGGTCGTTGCACCCCTTGAGCAGCGCGGGCCACTCGCGGAACCGTTCGCCCCGGTAGTCCTCTTCTGTCAGTCCGTACTGCTGGACCATGGTGCCGAAACCGCCGTCGAGCAGCAGGATGCAGGATTCGAGTTGTTCGTATATGTCGGCCATTTATTTCTCTCTGATTTCGATTTCAAACAGTTTGTTCCAGTTCTTGCCCGTGACGAAGATGCGCCCTCCGGCCGCGTCGTATGCGATGCCGTTGAGCACGTCGGTCGCCGGAGTCACGTCCTCTTCGGGCAGCAGCCCCGTCAGATCGACGATCCCCTCCACCGCGCCCGTCGCCGGGTCGATGATGACGATTTGGTCGGTGGTGTAGACGTTGGCCCATATCTTGCCGTCGATCCACTCCAGCTCGTTGAGGAAGTTGAGCGTCTCGCCCCGGAGCGTCACCGTGGTACGCTTTTCGCGTTTGAAGGTGGCCGGGTCGAGCGTGTAGATGTTTGCCGTGCCGTCCGACATGTAGAGCTTCTTCCCGTCGGTCGTGAGGCCCCAGCCCTCGCCGTCCGGGCGTCGTAGACATAGGCTTTGTTCGACTGCCACGTGAGCTGGTAGACCTTGCCGTCCAAGAGGGCGATCCCTTCGCCGAAGTCCTCCTTGGGAAGACGTGCGAAGACCTCCGCGCGGCCCGTCGCGAGGTCGAGCGTCTGCACGACCGATTCGCCGTGCTGGCCCGTGCCTTCCCACAAACGGCCGTCGGCGTATTGCAGGCCCTGCGTATAGCTGGTCGCCGGGTGCGGGTGGACCGCCCGGACGCCGTAGGTGTATTCCTTGGGTTCCGCCGGCGCCGCGGGGCGTTTGGCCCGGACCTGATTGCCGCCGCACGAAGCCAGCAGCAGTCCCGACAGCAGAACGGTAGCGAACTTTCTCATCTCTTTCTTGTGAATTCGTCAGCAAAGACAGCGCGAGCCGGAAACGGAAGCGAATTTATTCGGCCGGGCCGGACGCCGCCTGTCTGAGCGGAGGTTTATCCTCCGCAAAGATAGGAAAAACCCGCCATATGACGAATTTTTTGACTATCTTTGCATTTACCCGCGTTTTCGGATGCCTGCGCATTTTCCGAAAACAGCCTTTGCGGAGTTTGCCGCCGCCGGCTGCAATACACTATATTTTAGAAAAAATATTGGTTTGTCCGCGAAAATCGCTATCTTTGCGAGCCGATTTCGGAAATAAGACAATAACAATATAGAAAGCATTCATTATGAAGATCGTAAGAGAACAACGCGAAGAGAACAATTCGCTGCTCAAGGTAACGGTGGGCGAAGAGGATTACGGCCAAGCCGTCGAGAAAGAGTTGCGCGAATACAGGCGCAAGGCCAATATTCCCGGTTTCCGCCCCGGCATGGTGCCCATGGGTCTCGTCAAGAAGATGTACGGCAAGGGCGTGCTGGCTGAGCAGGCCTACCGCACCGCCTCGAACTCGGTGTTCGAGTATCTCCAGAAGGAGAACATCGACTACTTGGGCGACGTGATTCCTTCGGAAGAGCAGGGCGATTTCGATTTCGAGAACGGCAAGGAGTTCGAATTCGTGTTCGAAATCGGCGAGGCTCCTGAGATAAAACTCGAACTTTCGGACAAGGATAAGCTGACCTACAGCAAGATCAAGGTGGACAAGAAGATGCACGACGACTACCGCGCCAACTACCTGCGTCAGTACGGCCGTCTGGTCGATGCCGACGAGGTGACTTCGGACGAGGCGCTGTCGGTCACGCTCGACAACGGCGAGATGAACGTGGCGGACGCTTACGTGGGCCTGATCTCGATGTCGGAGGAGGAGCGCAAGCCGTTCATCGGCAAGAAGGTGGGCTTCAAGACCGAAGTCAATGTCAACGAACTCTACAAGAACCCGTCGCAGCGCGCCGCCGTGCTGCAGGTCAAGGAGAACGAGCTGGAGGGCATCAAACCCGAATTTACGCTCGAAATCACCAAGATCCGCAAGTTCGCCGAACCGGAGCTGAACGAGGAGTTCTTCAAGACGGCATTCCCCGGCGGCGAAGTGAAGGACGAGGCCGGACTTGACAAGTTCATCGACGCGCGCATTGAGTCGGAGCTGCGCCGCGAAAGCGACTACCTCTTCACGCTCCAGCTGCGCGACTATCTGGTGCAGAAAGCCGGTCTGAAGATGCCCGAAGCGTTCCTCAAACGCTGGCTGTATACGATCAACGAAGGCAAATTCTCGATGGAGGACATCGACAAGGACTTCGACCAGTTCCTGAAGATGTTCACGTGGAACTACCTGCAGAAGCACTTCATCAAGCAGGACAATATCACGGTGACCAAGGACGAGGCGCTCGCGGAAGCCAAGGCGCTGGCCGCCGCGCAGTTCGCGCAGTACGGCATGCCGTCGGCTCCCGAAGATATGCTGGCCGGCTATGCCGAGAAGATCCTCGCCGACAAGGATCAGGGACAGAAGATCTACGAGAAGCTGTACGAAGTGAAGGTCGTGGAGGATGTGAAGTCGAAGATCAAGGTGACGGAAAAAGCCGTATCTGCCGACGATTTCGCCAAATTGGCCAAGGCGCTTTAGTATTTGCCGAAAAAAGATTATCTTTGGACTTTGCAGGCGTGATGTTTGCAAAGTCCTTTTGTTTGACGATATACAGCTTTAAACGCCGTTTCGGCGACAGTCCGCCGCCCGCAGCTCCCGCCCGGAGCCGGCCGTGGGCCGCGAATAAGAGATGCCGGGCTGCCGGCCGGCGGTAAAAACGATAGCGACAAACGATAACGAACGATAACAATTACGATAATTTATTATGTCAGAATTTGAAAAATACGCACGGAAACACTGCGGGATCAGTTCGCTGAAACTGCACGATTTCCAGTCGGTCAGCGGCGCCTACGTGTCGCCTACGATCATCGAAGAGCGTCAGCTGAATATCGCCACGATGGACGTCTTCTCGCGGCTGATGATGGACCGCATCATCTTCCTCGGCGCGCCGATCTACGACGACGCGGCCAATATCATTCAGGCGCAGCTGCTGTTCCTCGAATCGGTCGATCCCGAAAAGGACATTCAGATCTATATCAACTCGCCCGGCGGTTCGGTTTCGGCCGGACTGGGCATTTATGACACGATGCAGCTGGTCAATTCCGACGTGGCGACCATCTGCACGGGACTGGCCGCTTCGATGGGCGCCGTGCTGCTCACGGCGGGCGCCAAGGGCAAGCGTTCTGCGCTTCCCCATTCGCGGGTGATGATCCACCAGCCGCTGGGCGGGGCGCAGGGACAGGCGTCGGACATCGAAATCACGGCACGCGAGTTCATGAAGACCAAACGCGAGCTGTACGAGATTCTCTCGGCCCATTCGGGCGTCGCGCTCAAGAAGATCGAGAAGGACGCCGACCGCGACTACTGGCTCTCGGCGCGCGAAGCCAAGGAGTACGGGCTGATCGACGAAGTATTATCCAAACGCGGGAAATAATGGCATCGGGAAAAGGCAACAACCATAAGAACGGGGCGGGCGGCGACTGCTGCTCGTTCTGCGGCGCCAAGCGCAGCGACGTGGAGATCATGTTTCAGGGCATCGACGGCGCCAACATCTGCAACAAATGTATCGAGAACGGCTACCGGATCATCGTCGAGAACGC
>ENA-ORIC01001778-ORIC01001778.1-human-gut-metagenome-genome-assembly--contig:-NODE-1778-length-19359-cov-3.800436_pt1 | contig 19359 bp, 18 predicted proteins | sample MGYA00243023_ERZ508732 | MGnify/ENA primary metagenome ERZ508732 (study PRJEB26277, sample SAMN04329767) | human gut metagenome | biome: human-associated habitat | host: Homo sapiens | place: USA...
GGACGGTTCTTGCCCTCTACCGCTGCGCTCAAAACCGTTTCTGGGTAATTGTTTCCGAATTGTTAAGGCGCAAAAAAAATAAGTAGAGGTTGTGCTGCTCATGTATGTGGGTCACCGTTTGCTCCGAACGAAGTTCCTACCCCTGTTTGTGCAGCGGCGTTGACGAAAAGTCGGTATCACGTCCGGTCGGCTCATGAAATTTTCAAGGTGCGTTACCCATAAAAGAAAAATACCGCCCATGCAGCACAGCGATGGACACTTCAGCGATAAAAAAGTGGTGGAATATTTAAATAGAAACGACAGAAAAATCCAACTGGACAGGAACGAGGGGCTTTACTGAGATGTAAGGACGACACAGAATAAACAAAACAAAAAATCCAATCAAAATTCCAACTTTCTAAACACAAAAAGGCTTACAGAGAGTGAAGAGCCCCACAGCAAGTGAAAAGGAGCGAACTACATGCTGATTTACCCGAAGAACAAGAAGAGCGACCAGAAGGACGACCCCGTCTGGAAGGAGGACAACTTCCTCCGTCTGCGCGGCTTTGCGGACGCATTGGTCCACAAGACCGACTTCAAGACCGAGGACGGCAAGAACGTGTTAGCCGGAGCTTACTACGAGCGCGTCCGCCGAGAACTTGAGACGCTGGAGGCGGCCAAGCTTGCACAGCTCAGCAAGTCTCTGGGACCCAAGGCTGCTGCACTCAAGGCGATGCCTGAGCCGACTGGCGGCAGCAGCAACAGCAGCAGCCCCCGCTCCACCGGAGCACGGCGTGCTGCACGCGAAGCCGGTGAGCGCCGTGCCCGTGCCGCCAGTGAACGCAAGGAGCTGGCCGCGTCCATCCGGACAGAGCTGCTGGATGCCGAGGCACAGATCAATGAGGTTTACTGCCGTGCGAACGCAAGCCTTGTGAAGTACAGCAAGGCAGGCAAGTTCCGTGTGATCAGCGATGAGGAGATCCCGCGCTTTCATCCGGACTTTTCCGCCCGGAAGGTTGCGCAGGCCATGGAGATTGAGGAGGTACTGGCATGAAGAACCCGTTCAAGAAGGCTGACAGCGCCAAGCTGCCCGAGCAGGGCCGTGAGCGCACCGAGATCGACTACGCACACCGCACGATCATCCATCACATGCTGTACGGATACCCGGGAGATTTCAGCAGCTGTGCAAGCTATCCGGAGTATGATGACCCAGAGATGTTCGCGGGCGTGTTGGAGCAGGCTGCCGACGCGGTCAAAAAGCTGGACCTTGACGAGCACACCCCGGTGTTCGACGAGCTGGTCCGCCTGAAAGCCCAGCAACTGGCCATCTCCAGCCTTGTGGAGACCCGGTATCAGCACCATGCATCGGCACTGAACCTGCAGGCGGATCTCCGACTACAGGTGGAAAACCTCCGCGCCAGCAAGAAGCTCATTGAAGAGCAGCTTGCTGACGTGAATGCCCGCATCCAGAAACTGGAAGCCTGACGCCCGCAGCGAAACACAACACGAGATAAGACCAGGAGGTACAACTATGTACATGGGTGAACACACCAACGTGACCGAAAAGCTCCACGAGATCCAGAAACAGGGCCGCACCAAGGGCAGCCTGCTGGACCACATCGCGATCCCCGTGACCGCCTTCTTTGTGGCCACGGACCTCATGACCGTCCACCTCTACACCGAAAGCCTGTTCGACGAGCGGCCCGAAATGGCCATGCTGGTGGCTGCCTCCATCGCCCTGCTGCTCGATGCCTGCCCCATGGTGGCGGGCAAACTCAAGGGCCAGCTGGATGACATGCTGCCCCGTGATCAGCGGGCGACGAAGCGCCGCATCAGCGCACTTCTGGGCACGGCCGTCGGAGCCTTTGCAATCTTCGCGGGTTTCTGCATCGTGTCCACGCTCATAAGTGTGGAGGCCCTGGGAGCAACGGAGAACCCCACCCTCTACATGGTGGGCCAGTACATCCGTATGCTGCTGCCCATCGCCACCAGTGTGGGCTCTTACGCCATCGGCTTTTTCAGCGACCACCGCAGCCAATTGGACAGCCTGAAGGCCCAGCGCCTGGACCTGCAGGACCTGGCTGCCGACACCGACAGCGCCATCAGCCATGCGGAGTTTGCAGCAGCAAACTTTGACCCGGACCTCCAGGACTACCGCTTTGCCTGTGCAAAGCTCAAGAGCCTGAGCGTTTCGGCCCAGCAGGCACGCCTGACTGCCCGCATGAAGCTGGCCGAAGAACTGGGCAGCGTAGAGGCCGCAGAGGCCCTGTTGCACAGCGCGGGTCTGGACGACCTGCTGGACGAGCAGCACTGGCAGGCCATGCTGCTGCCCCCTGCCTTGGCTGAGGCTGTACCGGAACAGCCGGTGCTCCGCCTTGAGGCAGAGCCTGCCGCAGAGGAAGTGCCTGCCGCAATGGCATCTTGACCCCAAAACAGATTTTTTCAGAAAAAAGCTGCCTGTTTTCCAACTGAGAAGGCAGACAGCGCCTTTTCTGAGGTGTAAGACGCAAACCTCCCGAACGAAAGGAAACGCTATGAAGCTGAAGATGCTTACCCGCATGGCTGCCATGGTGGCAGCTGGTTCTCTGGTGGTCGGCCTGCTGGCTGGCTGCAGTGTGATCCCCTCCAAGGACGGTGCGGCGGACAGTGCCGTGGCCACCGATACCGCCCTCATCCTTACGCAGGGCGACGGCATGCCTGCGCTAACCAACGCTGAGGACTTCCTCGACTGCGTGAACGTGACGCACGGCGGCAGCGCCGGTCTCGTGGTCGCAGATGGATCTCCCTTTGCGGTCGGTCCCCAGCGCTTTGACGAGGTCAAGAACAACGACATCCAGCAGGCCCGAGCCGACAAGACAGCACGCTACCAGCTGGTCGAGGCGGTCCAGGGCGCTGCAGCCACCACCCCTGAGACCGACCTGATCTCCGCCATTTCTCTCGCCAGCCGCATGCTGTCCGCCGGTACGGCCGACAGCAAGGTGATGGTCATCCGGCACTCCGGCGTCAACACGGCAACCAGCCTGCCCATGCAGGACCTCGACCTGCTGAATAGCGACCCTGCCAAGCTGCTGGATCAGCTGGACGCCGCTGCCATGCTGCCTCAGCTGAACGGCGTGGCCGTGGAGTTCTACGGCCTGGGCGATGTTGCGGGCAGCCAGGGCACGCTCAGTGCCCAGCAGGTCCAGTGGCTGAAGAGCTTCTGGCAGGCCTTCTTTGACCGCACGGGTGCAAACGTCACCTTCCATACCGACATCGTGTCCGGCGACGCCCTCAACAACGGCCACACCGTGACGCCTCTGGCCGCTGCAGGCGCACCGACCTTCGTCAAGGTCAGCGCCGAGCAGGTGGCGTTTCAGCCCGACAGCACGACTTTCCTCGATGAGGCAGCTGCCCGTGCAGCACTGAACGGTCTGGCCGAGCAGCTCAAGGGCACTTCTGCCGCCCACTACATTGTGGCTGGCAGCACCGCACAGGTGGACAACGCCAGCCGCGAGGGTGCCCAGGCATTGTCTCTGGCCCGCGCACAGGCCGTGCGGGATGTGCTGGTGGAGGCCGGTGTCCCTGCCGACCGATTCACCTGCCTGGGGCTGGGCAACGAGCCGACGAGCGTGCGCAGCGCAAATGAGCCGGAGAACCGCTGCACCTACGTCGTGGCTGATACCACGGCCCAGGCTGCGGAGTTTCTGGCAGTGGGTCAGGCTGAGAGCTGACCGGCAAATAAGCAGGGCACCCCGGCACAGAGCAATCTGTGCCGGGGTGCTTTTTTGCATGCGAAGGTGGCGATGCGCCAGCCGCTTTGGCCCATGCGGAAAGGGGGTTCGCACCGGGCCGCACAGGCAGTTTGCGAAAAAGCACTTTCATTTTGGCGGAAAGCATGCTATACTTTATGACAGAATTGGTGGGATGAACAGTTCCGGTGCTGCTAGACGGCTCCGAGATGGACAGTTTTGCCGATTTAACCCACACCCCGCAAGGGGACGTAAAAACCCGGATCGCAAGAGGGATACTCATGGTCTCCGATTTAACTCACACCCCGCAAGGGGACGTAAAAAATGAAGCTATGTTTTCTTTACTGCCTAAATTTAAGAATTTAACTCACACCCCGCAAGGGGACGTAAGCTTAAAATGGCCGAAATTCTTCTTATTTGGACTAGGATTTAATCCACACCCCGCAAGGGGACGTAAAGGCATTCCCTTTGATTACGACATGGTGGTCATCGAGATTTAACTCACACCCCGCAAGGGGACGTAAAATATTACCTTGCTCTGATTTCTCTCCTTCCTCCGCAATTCAACTCACACCCCGCAAGGGGACACAACGGAAGAGCCTTTTCTGCTTTGCACGAATGCGGCAGAAAAGGCTCTTTTGCTTTTTTAAAAATTTATAGTGCTGTTTTTCCAACCGGGACGGCGGCAGAGCCTTTCTCTGAGTGTAAGAAAGAAACACCTGAAACGAAAGGACAAAGCCTATGAAACGTCTTCTGGAAGGACAGCAGCTGCAGCGGACAATCCCGCCCACGGCGGCGCATGCTGAGCCGGTGGTGCACCTGCCCGGCGGCCTGACGCTGGACGACCGCAGCTGCTGGCAGTACCCCACCATGCTGGTGGGCAACGTGGGCAGCGGCAAGTCTACCCTGATGGAACAGATCCGCCGCCCCGTGCTGGCCCACGCAGACCGCGTGCAGGACACCGTCGTCATCTTTGCGGCCAAGCCGGATGTGCTGCGCTGCCGCCGCCCCGGCGACCCGGTGATCTCGGTCTCGGCCACCGACCCTGCCAGCTGCTGGAACCTTTTCCGGGAGCTGGATGCCTCCGATACGCCGGAACTTACCCTGCGGGAGATCGCCAGTGCTCTGTTTGCCGAACAGAAGAAAAAGACTACCCAGATCTTCTTCCCGGAGGCAGCGCAGGAGATCTTCTACCAGACGGCACGCTTCATGCGGGATTTCGGCCGCACCAACAACATCCCGGTCTCCAACGCAGAGCTGAGCGAGTTTCTCACCCGCACAACGGTCTTTGCACAGGAAGGGGCCGGCACCGGAACCAACGGCAGCTGGCAGGAACTGGTAGAGCGGTACCCCACTTACTTTTCTGCCGCCCGGGATCTTATCGGGGACGGCGGAGCCCAGGGGCTGGGTGTACTCAGCGAGGTACGCACCATGCTCAGCCGCCTGTTCATTGGCAGCTTCAACACAGCCGACGGCCGGTTCTCGGCCCTGCAGGCAGTCCGGCAGGGCGGCAAGCGGGTGTTTATCCTCTATGAGCCGGACAAAGCAAGAACAGCTCTGCCGCTGTTCCGGCTGCTGCTGGATCTGATGCTGCAACAGAGCATGAGCCCCACCCTGAACCACAAGGTGTGGTTTCTGCTGGACGAGTTCAGTCTGCTGCCTAAGGTCGAATCCATGACCGATGCCCTGAGCTTCGCACGTGACCCTTCCGGCGACAATGGGCGCAGTGGTGCACGTATTATTGCGGCAGTACAAAGCGTCCAGCTGCTGACTCGCCATTACTCCGAGGCAGAGGCCAAGACCCTGATGTCCTTGTTCCCCAACCTCATCACCATGCGTGTCATGGACCCTATGTCCCGTGCGGCGTTTGCGGACCGCTACGGCACCGCCCGCGTGATCTACCGCTACATGGGCGAGGGAAACCGGCCCGTGACCACCGACTGCGAGCAGAAGGTGGTGACAGACGCCGACTTTTCACAGCTGATGAAGCCGGGCCAGGCCATGATGAGCCTGCCCGCCGTCACGCCGGATCCCTTCATCTACGACGGCTTCCGGCCCTGACCAAAGAAAGGAGAACCCCCATGGCGTTGTTCCGTTCCAACCGGGGCATGCACCTTCTGGCGCTGCCCACGACCCACGCCGATGCGGAGAACACCCGCCGCAAGAACATCCAGGATGGCGGCACCACCACCGCATCCCGCCTGCTGGCACAGGCCCGCATCCTGCCACAGGAGGCATTAGTCTGCGGCCCGCCGGGACGGATCTTCTCGGCGGTGGAGGCCCTGCAGCTGCAGAGCAGCCGCCCCTTCGTGCTCATCGGCACTGCCCGGGACCTGACCGACAGCCCGCTGCTGCGGCTCCCGGTTCAGTGGCAGGACACCGTGCTTCCGGACCGGCTTCCGGAGGGCAGCGGCAGGATCACGATCCATCCCGGCGAGTTCGGCATGGGCATGATGCAGATGGCAGACTGGGGTGGCACCCATACCATCCTACTTTGCCTGGGGCAGGGACTCTCAGCCAGCACCGAGCTGCTGGATGCCCTGAATGCCTGCGGCGACTATGTGCTGCTCTGCAGCAGCCTGAGCCGGGCGGTTCCCAGCCGGACAGGCGGGCTGACCACGGAGGGCCTGCTGCGCTCCATGCGATATCTGGTCGTCTCGTCCGCAGGCGGCGACGCCCAGACCCTGCTGCAGGTCCTGCCCAGCTACGAGAGTGAGCGGGTGACCAACTCCGTCGGCTTCAACACCCACCACGACCGAGGCGGCATGATGGGGCACCACGGCGGCAGCGGCTTCAGCTTTGGCCAGAACCGCGAAGTGGTCACCAAGCCCGTGCTTTCGCAGGACGACCTCACCGGGCTCCGGAACAACTCGGAGTTTCTGGTCTATAACCAAGACCTTATGAGGCTCTGGGTTGGAAAAATCGGCTGAAAACCGACCGAAAACTTTTCCGCTTTTTTTCGTACAATCTGTGCATTGCAGGAACGCTTACCGGTGCGCTATACTGGGCGCAACACAACCATGCTGCCAACCGTATATCGTGCACAAACGAAAGGAGAAACGCTATGAAGCGTATCTACGTGACCACCATTCCTCTGCAGGGCCGTCTCGACCTCGCCAAGAACATCTACCGTTCCAGCGCCAATTCCGGCGACATCGAGACCCGCTTCCCGATCCTGCAGGTCCTGCACAACACGCTGCAGGAAGGCGACGATTTCCACATCATCGCCATCCGCAGTGTGAACGGCGATACCCAACGCAACTTCGGCTACCTCAAAGAGGAACTGCAGGCGATGGGCTTCACCGAGGACCACATCCGGGAGCTGCCCATGCCGGACGAGCAGGACTGCAGCACCCTGATCCGCCTGTGCCGCGACCTGTGCGACGTGCTGCCGGAAAAAGGCATCGCCTACATGGACATCACCTACGGTACCAAGACCATCCCTCTGGTGCAGCTGGCGGCTCTCACCTGCGCAGCAGCGACCCATGAGGAACTGGAGGTAGGCGGTGTCTACTACGGCGAGATGCGACGCGTCAACGGCCAGAGCATGAATCAGTCTGTTCTCCACGATGTTACGCCGCTTTATCACCTGCAGGGCCTCGTGGGCGGCATCCACGGCAACAAGGATACCGCCGAGATGGTCTACAACCAGCTGGTGTGGATGAGCCAGAACAAGGCCGAGCAGTAAGGGAGGGGGAATTTGATGTACGAGGAACGTGCAAACCTCCGGGCTGCGATCGATGCATCGCCGCTCTGGGATGTGGATGTGGCCACCCGCAAGGCCCTTTTTCAGCCGATGCTGAAAAAGCTGAATGGCCGGGAAGAGCCTGCCAGGGACGACCCGGCTGAGGCCGCTGCGGTAGACCCGAAGCTGGAAGAAACCTACAAGAGGGTCTGGGCCGAGTGCTTTGAGCTGTTCCCGACAGAAGATGCCACCATCCTCTCGATGGCGTTTTTCCAGGCTGCGGCGGCATACCAGCCGGACCCGACACGGGAGAAGGACAGCTTCTGTGCTTACATGCAGATGGCCATGCGGCACCTGAAGGCCGAAGATGCCCGGAAAGAGGCGCAGAGCCTGGGCATTATGGACGTTAGCAAGGAGACCGCCCGTAAGGTCCGTCAGGCGTTGGACTACATGGACCGGATGGGTTACACCAGTGCCATGGTGACCGGCGACCCGCATCTGGAAAAGACGGTCGCACAGGCTGCCAGGATCGGCCAGCGGAGCCTGCACGAGGCTCTGCTGAACAAAGATACGCTGGTGTCCATCAACACCGAGCGGGACGACGGCACCGGGATCGAGATCGTGGACACGGGACTGTCTCCTGAAGATGGGCTGGAACTGAAAGAGGACATCTTCCCTATCCTGCACAAGGCTGTGCTGCTCATGAGCCTGGAAGAAAAAGAAAAGACCCGTGCCAATATGGTGCTGTTCTGGTCCCCGCGCATTCTGGGCTATCTGCGGAAAAATGAGGCCCCCGACATGCCGGAACGCCTTGGCCGTAGCGACGACCTGCGCCCCCTGGAGAGGGACGGCATTCTGTGGGACCAGCTGATTCTGCGGGACTATGTGCACTTCTGCGTGCAAGAACCGCTTTATAGCGGCGAAGGCCCGGAGAACCCGAAGGAACTGGAAAGCGCCGCAGTGAACCCCCTGCTGCTGCCGACTCGCCGCCCGGAGCAGGACAAGACCGTGGCAGAATATCTGGGCAAGGACAAGGGAACGATTTCCTATCACAACAAGAATCTCAACAAAAAGTTCCGGGAGCTGTTGGGCATCAAGGACACAAAGCCTGTGAAGGAGAACTGAACACATGGGGAAGAACATTGCGCTCCTGTATATGAGTGCCTATTTTGCACAGCCTGCCCCGGAGGGCAGCAAAAACCGCTTCCTGCGTACACAGACCAACGAGGCTGCGGTTAGCGCCCTGTGGAAGGACCCTGCATCCCGGCCGGACAAGATCGTGGCCCTGTGCAGCGACACGGTCCGGACAAAGCCGACCGTCCCGGCGGCAGATGGCTCCGGCAATAAGGTGCCCACGCTGGAGTATTTCAGGGATGAGTTCCTGAAACAGCTTGGCGTGCAGCCGGAACAGCTGGTGGCGGTCTCTGTGCCCGACAGCATGGAGGAAGCCGACCAGACCCGTGCGATCTCTGCCGTGCTGGAACAGGTGGCCGAGAATGACAACCTCTACATCGACCTGTCCGGCGGAATGCGCGATACGGCGACGCTGCTGCTCATTGTAGCCCGCTACCTCAAGGACATCCGCATGGTTCAGACCAAAAAAGTGCTTTACTCGGAGCTCAAGGGCAACAGTTCCGTTGTGCGGGACAGCACGGGCCTGTACAACCTGATGGACCTGATCACGGCAGTGGATGCGTTCTTCTCCACCGGTACGACCGAGAAACTGAAAGCATATATGAAACAGACCGGTGAGACGGACCCTGACATCCTGAACCTGCTTGACCGGATCGACCATTTCGCGGATGATCTGGCCCTCTGCCGCGTGCAGATGCTCAAAGCCGACCTCAAGGCCATTGCCCGTCAGATCAAACAGCGCCCTGCCTCGAGGGAAACGCTGAGCAGCCTGCTCTATGAGCTGATGAACGACCGCTTTGAGGCAGAGTTCCAAAACCTCATGGGCAGCCGTTCAGACAGCCTGCCGGCACTCGTGCAGTGGTGTGCCCACCACCGGATGTACCAGCAGGGACTGACCCTCCTGAGCGAGGAAATGCCCACCTATTTGTGTGGTCACCTGTTTCTGCAGCCAACCGGCAAAGCACTGGATTACATGGCACTACAGCCCCAGAACAAAGGCAAGAGCTGGGTGTTCCCAATGTTCCACTACCACTTCTGCCGCGCTGCTTTGTTCCATGAGGCACGGCCCTTTACCGTAAACCTCTGCCTGACCAAGGACAAGACTGAGGCGAACGGAAACGCTCTGTTCCGTGTGGCGACTCTGACCGAAGCACAGGAGTATCTGACAGCCGCAGTGGAGCAGGGGGAACTGCTGTTGGATCTGACCCGGAAAGACACTGTGGCGCAGGGAATCGTATACTACCAGAGCGTGCAGCAGTACCGCAACCAGATTAACCACGCCACGGACAGCGCGGTTAAATTTCAAAAGGACACAGGGCTTCTGCCGCTCAGCACAAGCGCCATTGAGCAGACGTTGGGGGACGTTGCGTTCTACCTCTTCAAACTGAAAGAGTGTAAAGCCACTGCCCCGGTGGGCATAGAACTACTGGACAGCAACAAAGCATTTTAAGGCTCAAAAAGTTATAACAAAAACAGCCATCACTTTCCAACTGAAGTGATGGCTGTTTTTTGTTATCCCCTTGCGGGGAGGACCATTCCAGGATGGTCAAAGATGGGTAAAGTCGAAAGGGACATTCTCAACACTTTCGTCCCCTTGCGGGAAGAATGCGGAAAAGGTGTGAGCGCCTGCGCTCACAGAGACCTCTGCGGCAGAACCAGCGGCTCCACCGATACGCCGCCCATGCCAAGGGTAGTTTTGATCCCGATGCCGCCGTAGGGCGCAAAGGAGAGCAGGGCGTTCCAGAGCTCCAACAGCGGCAGGGCCAGCCGGGCCTCCACGACAGCGCTGCCCACAAAGCCCGGGATGCGGGTGTTCTTGATGGGATAGGAGACGGTGTGCAGGTTGTAATCCAGGATGCGCAGCCCGCGCAGGATGGCGTCCAGCGCGTCCGGGTCGCTCAGCTGGCAATCCGGAAAGGCGGTGTTCCAGTGCAGCACAAGGCTCTGCAGCAGCAGGAATTCCTGCGGGTAGATGGCGTAGCGTCCCGCCTGCTTGAAGGCGCAGGGGGTGCGGAACCACAGCCTTGTCCGGCTGGCGGGGTCCTCCCGCGCAGCCAGCAGAAGCTGCAGGCCGTTTTCCACCGAGTGGCTGCCCAGCGGCTCCATCTGCAGGGGCGCGCCGTGCAGTTCCGGCGTGGTGCAGCCCGCAAGCAGCGGCCGCACCTGTGCGGCGAGGGCTTCGTCCAGAAGATTCAGCGTCCACACCGAGGTCTGCGCAGCAGCGTCAAAGCACAGGGACTGCGACAGCGGGTGCTCGCCCTGCTCATGGAGCCGAGCGGCGGTATCGGCGGGAAGCTGTGCCATCAGCCAGCCATAAATGCGGTAGGCCCATGCAGAGGGCAGACGTGGGGTCTCTGCTGTGCGCAGAGAGAACTGCAGCTGCTCGATCATAGAATGTTCACCTCGCAGAACCCGGCCGGGTAGCGTTTGCCTGCATAGGTGACGTACCGCGCACGGTGCGGCGAAACGCCAAGGCTGATGTCTGCCTCATGACGACCGTGCTGGGTCTGCAGAATGCGCTGGGTCCATTTCAGGGCGGCGGCATAATCGTCCTTCAGGTAAGGGTAACCGACCGTTTTGGAGAGGAAGCCGGTGCCGCCGCCAAGGATGAGATGCGGGGTATCCGGAATGTTTGCGACGGGGTGGCCCTGCGGGAAGTGCGACAGGAAGGCATCCTGATAAAAGCGGCTGAACTCGGCGATGGCTTCCAGCAGAGCATCCTTTGTAATGGGGTGGATATGCCGGTTGAGGATGCTCTGGTCCAGCGTCAGCCGGAAGCGGATGGTCTCGCCCGGGCGCACGCACTCCTGATAGAGGGGCAGATCCTTGGCGTCGCCGTCAAAGTCCTCGACCCGGGCAGCGGAAAGGGGCGAGATCAGGGTGCGACCGGTCAGGATCAGCTTGTCGTTGTCGATGGGGGCGCTGTCGGAGACCTGAACACCACGGAAAATGCTGTCCAGGATGTCGTCGGCGGCAGCACCGGATCGCAGCTTGTTGGCATAGCTGCCCTCCGGGAATACGTAATCGTGGTTGACCTCAAACGCTTCCAGAGTACGTTTTTTGCCGGGGGCCGGCGTCTCGTGCAGCAGCAGATGCACCAGCCACGCCGTGCGCAGCGCGCCTTTCAGGCTGCTGCCGGGAATATAGGCGCGGCCGTAGGCGTCGCGCTGAAATTGATGGATCTCCTTGGTGCCGTTGTAACCGGCAACATCCTCGGTCACGGCCAGGCGATACTGCACCAGCGGCTTGTCACCCATCAGTTTCGGGTGCTCCAGCCAATCCTCTGCAAGATGACAGTCTCTGGTCCAGAAGTCCAGCAGACTGCTGTTGGAGCTGAGCATGAACTTCTCGAACTGCCGCACCAGATCGTGCCGGAGCATGTAGTCAAAAAACAGTTCCATGTTGAGGATCTTGACGCAGCCCTGGTTCAGGGAATAGATGTATTCCCGTTTGCCGATCTTACGGCCGCTGCCAACGAACAAAGGAGACTGCGTTTTCAGCGTCAGATCAAAGACCTGCAGGTGATCTTGCTGGATCATAGTGTCACCCCCATAAACAGCGGTTTGGAATAGCGGTAAACCGGATGCGGGACCCCGATGCCAACATCGCAGAGCTCACCCTGATAGGTGTGCTGCAGCACGGAACCGGCGGTGAGAAAATACTGGGTCTGCTTCTTGACGGGGGTCTCCACCCATTCGGTGGAGGCAAAGCCGCCGCGCCGGGCCAGCTGGAACGCCGCACCTTCCAATGCGGCGTCCATCTCCTCCCCGGTGGGCAGACTGCTGGTCAGCAGCAGGTAGGGCGCGGTGCCGCGCTCCAGCGCCTGCAGCATCCAGCGCAAGGATGCGTCCTCGGCGGTGTTCAGGCAGATGGGCTCGCCGTCCAGATGGAACCGGCCGTAACCGGCGCTGGTGCGGCCGCCGATCCCGCTCAGGCCCAGAAGGGTAAAGAGCTCCTTCAGCATCTTGAGCTGGTCGTTGCCCTCACAGGCACACAGAACATACAGGCCGCAGCCTGCGTGCAGGCGGTACAGGCCGACAAAGTACGGCTTGGCGTCGGCACCGTCGGTCACGCTGGCCTTGGTCTGCTCGTAGGCCTGGCCAAAGCTCTGGTCCAGCTCGTCCAGCGGGTAGGTGCCGCTGTGCAGGCTGGCGGTGTAGCGGTCGAATTTGGAGGCCGGGATCCAGGCAAGCTTTTTGACCGCCTTGCGCTCAACGGTGGAAAGCTCGGCAGGGGATGTGGATGCGGCGATCGGCTTGGGTAGGTAAAAGGTATCTCCCCGCCAAGGCATGGCATCGCTGATGCGCAGGGCATCCGCATCGGCAGAGACGAGAAGCTCCTCCAGTGCGGGTTCGCCGTACACCTCCAGCGCTGTGTGGCACAGGGCCGAAAAGATCGTGTCGGCGCGCAGGGTCAGGGCAGAGGACTGGGAGCCGACCGCCGAGTCGGAACCGCCGAAGTGGACTGCCGTATCAAACGCCAGCTTTAGCAGAAAATAGTTCATACTCTTCGACCTCGGTTTTGAAGGTTTGGCGGATGCCGTCCAGATCAACGTTCAGCGTCTCCGGGTAAGGGATCACCTGGAAGTTCTGGAAGCTCACACGGCCGTTGCCGCGGGAGCCGTGCCCGCCAAGGTAGTCCAGCTGGAGCAGCTTCATGGCCTTGGACAGAAGCGAAAGGTCCTCTTCCATCTCTTTGGGGTCGGACAGGTTGTAAACGATGTTGACCCCGAACCGGGAACCGGCAATAACGCGCTCGATCTGGCGAGGGTTGGCCTTGGAGGTAAGGCGGTTGATCGTGTTCTCCGACTTGACCTCGGTCACACCCACGCCTTTCAGCTGGTCGTAGTTGAGCAGAAAGGCGTCCGCAAACTGCAGCCGCGCAAAGCGAACTGGTTCAGAGCCGCCGAACATCCGCAGGAGCACCTCACCGTCTGCGGAAAAATCCGGAAGTGTTTCGCCGTTGACACAGCTGCGGCGGGCAAGCAGCGTGCGGAGCTTGCCCTTCAGGCTGCTGCCCGGCACGATGGGCAGCCCGGTGAACGGGTCACGGATGACAGGACTATCCACGGTGCCGATGGCAGAAAAAGACGAAGAACCGCCGATGTGAAGCCCTGTGCGGACAACAAGGTCACACTTGATCAGAATTTTGCCGGTCATGATGCATTCTCCTCTCCGGTTTTGGATTCAGAGTAGTAACGATGGAAGGCGACGAGGGCTTCCATGTAGTGGTAATAATCGATCAGATCCTGCCGTGTGCAGGTACCGACAGAGGACAGCTTGGCGAGATACTCAAACAGGTTGGCACTTTCCACAAACTGGCGCACCTGCGGGTCACGGCCGCATTCGTAAGCCAGGCGGATGCGCAGCAGCTTGATCTGATTGACGCTCTCCTTCAAAAGCCGCTCCTCGGTGCGGCGGTTCTCGTTGTTGTAAACGTCACAGGCCAGGCGGAGCAGGTTCTGGATCTTGGTCTTGGTGATCAGGGCGCAATTCTCCTTCATCAACTGTTCCGCAAAATCAACGTAGTTTTCCGGAATGATCGGCTCTGCAGCAGCGGCCTTTGGCTTGGCCGGGCCTTTGCCGGAAGGATGATTCGGTTTTGGCATATCACTCTCTCCCTCGTTTCTGATAGACATAAATGTAGATCGCGGTGATCAGCTGTCGGCGCTGTTCCGGGTCTCGCGCCCAGTCCAGAACATTGTGCGAGAAGGTCCGGTAGGCGTCCTTCAGGGCCTCACTTGCCTTCTTCTCGTCCGGGCGCAGCCGGGCAAGCAGGTAGATGCACCGTGCAAAATTGACCTGGTCCTCCCGGGTATTGCGCAGCAGGTCGGTCAGGTTGTACAGCATGGAATTGCCGCGGTGATCATCGTCGTCGTTTTTCTGGAACTGCACAAAGAACTGCTCCAGACAGGCCATCTTCTCGCCCAGCACCTTGTCCTGCAGCACATCCCAGGAATAGGTGTGGTCGGGCACGGCATCGAACAGTGCGGCACCGTTCTTGCCGGGCAGCTTTTTGGCTTCGTCCTCCAGCGCAGCGGTCTGTTCAGCTGCGGCGCGGATGGGATAATGTTCGTTGAACATTGCGATGCCCGCACTGATGGTCAGTGCCCCGCAGGTGTAGCTGCGCAGGTGCTTCTGGATGCGCATGGCGGCCTGCAGGGTGTGGTTCCAGGCACCGACCAGAAAGACGTCGTCGCCGCCGGCGTAGACGATGCTGACGCAAAGCCCCTGCAGCAGGCCGTTGATGTGGTACTTGAAGAACAGCGACATCTGCCGCGAGAACGCTGCGGCGCGGAACAGGTTGACGTACTTCATCCGCTGCACGGGGTCGGTCTGGTCCGGCTGCTCAAAGCCGGCAATAAAGGCCTGCCCCAGATTGTCCACGTCCATGCGGCAGACGGCGATGCGGCGGATGCCCTCCGACTGGTCGGCAAGATCCTCAATATTGTTGCTGGCGGCATAGTCGCCGACGAACAGGTTGATGGACGGGCTGAGCGTCCGCACCAGCCGGTTCTTGGTGTAGGAGCGCACGGCGTCGGCGCAGAGGGCGGAGTCGTTCGAGAACGAAAGGAACCGTTTGCTGCCCCGGATGCCCGGCAGCGCAAAGGCACCGGGGCGGGGCGTGCTGTGGACCAGATAAATCGACTGGTTCTGGATCTGTGCCGACAGGTTGGCAAACCGATTGCACCACGGGCAGAGACCCTCGGCGTTGACCTGTGCGGAATTGCCGCACACCTTGCACTCCCGGGTACCGTCGGGGATGGCCTGCACACGGTTCAGGGCGCGGAGCGCAGCGGCATCGTAGGGGTGCTGCTTGTGCTGCTCGGCAATGGCGTTGACCCGGCGGAACAGGGCCTTGTAGGGGCTTGCCTCTGCGGGGACATTGCACAGGTCGTTGGCGCTGCAGGGGGTCCAACCGTTGGCCAGGAACAGCTGCACGCCGAACTGTTCGTTCAGCCAGCCGTTGAAGGCCCGGTTCCAGTCGGCAAGGGTCTGCTGCACGGTGGCGGTGTTGGGCAGCAGGAGATAGCAGTGCCCGCCGCCGCTGTAAATGATGTTGGTCCGGGTCAGGCCGCAGCCGTCCAGCAGCTCGTCCATGTAGTGCTCCATGAGCAGTTCCAGAAAGAACGAACGGCTGCGGAGGGACCGCAGGGCACCCTCGGTATGGACGGTGTAGATGAACCGCTGGATGCGGGAAAAGTCGGTGGTGTAGAGCAGGAACGCCGGTTCCCGGCGCAGCTCTGCGGGAGTGTCCAGCAGGGAAAAGGCGTCGGCCTGCTGCAGATACTCGCTGACGCAGGCCGCCAGAGCCGCCGTCAGCTTGAGCTGGTCGTAGAGGGAAATGTCCCGGTCCTCTTCCCGCGCGGTGCTGGCAGGCAGGGCGCTGCACTGGGATTCCAGCAGGCCCAGCAGCGCGTTTGCCTGCGCTGGGCTGAACTGCAGGCCGGTGAGCTGCCCCGTCAGCTCCTGATAGAGCTCCCGGTAAACGGCGGCGGGGATGTCCGGCGCATCCTGCACGGGGTCGTGCAGGGCACCGTCCGGGCGGGCAGCCGGGACGGAATACCCGGGGTGCTCCCCGTTCAGGTGGCTGAAAATGGAGCGCAGGGGCCGGCAGCGGGAGCTGACCGGTTCGGCGGCGGGGGTATCGGCGGTCACAGACAGGCTGCGGGCAAAGGCCGCGCAGCGGGCGGCGTCCGACCCTGCGGCCGCGCCGCCGCGCACGGCGGCCCACTCCGGGGTGTCCGGCAGGTCGGCCAACAGGCCAGCTGCGGTCTTGTCGGCCCGGAAGGCCAGCTTGCCAAGGCCGTGCAGCAGGCCGCAGAAGGTGGCCTGCAAGGTGAGTGTGTTCAAGGAATCATCTCCTTCGGGCAAAATAGCAAGGGAATATGCGAAAAACAGGTTTGAAAAGGTTTGTTCCCATTATAGCACGGGATCCGACAAAGAAAAACGCCGGAAACAGAGAAATTTCGACCGCTTTTTTGGGGAAACTTCCAGTGGGAAACAGTCCGTATTCTAATATAAAAGCTGCGGAAACTCCCGCAGTTGGAAAAATTGCGGGAAAAAATCGGGCACAGCCCAAAATTTCACAAAAAAAGCAGCCGCCCCGCTTCGCCGCACAAAACTGTGCAGTAAAGCGGGGCAGTCGTCTGTGTCCCCTTGCGGGGTGTGATCTTGAACACTGTGATGAGATTGGACACACTGACACGGCGAATTCTCCGTCCCCTTACGGGGCGTGATTGTTGAGTAAGGGCGCTTCAACTTTTGCAGGTTTTAAGCCTTTTGCAGGTTTTTAAGCCTTTTGCAAGTCTCAAGCCAAATTCTACGTCCCCTTGCGGGGTGTGATGGCTGTGTCCAGCTCCTTATTAGTAAGGACATAGAACGTCTTATCCTACGTCCCCTTGCGGGGTGTAACCTGATCTGGATCTACACCAGCAAGATCATAAACTGGTTCTTTCCAACGTCCCCTTGCGGGGTGTGATGTCACCGTTCAAGGGTGAGGCACTGAAAGAGGTAATGGGTAAGATCCAACGTCCCCTTGCGGGGTGTGATGACCTGTCGGTCATCAAGGCAAAGAATCCCAAGGAAATTTGCTCCTACGTCCCCTTGCGGGGTGTGATTCGTGAAAATGATATGTGGAGGGTCATCGATCATGAAATTTGCTCCTACGTCCCCTTGCGGGGTGTGATTGGCAAAAATGAACAAAAGTGACCGGCCGAAAACCGGCAGAATGCACCTTTTTCATAATGCTGGCACCATTATAACACACTCTGCGCAAAAAGAAAAGCGGAATGGAGAAAAGAATGCCGCTTTTTGTGGTGCGAACCGCGCAGGAAGTGCGCGTAAAAACCATGAAATTTTGAGATTTCGCACCGAAAATTCCAACTGCGGCTGCTCCGGCGGGCTTATCTTATGTGACCGGACAAAAACAGACGAATGCGAAAGGAGCACACAATGGGATTCTTCAGTTCCCTTTGGGGCAAAAACAGCGAGAACGGCAAAAACACCCAGAACAACACACCGACGGTGCAGCAGCCGAGAATGACGGAGGCGCAGCGGCACGATGCCTTTGTGCAGTCCCTGCGCGAGAACACGGCAAACGGGAAGTACGGCCCCGTACCCACCCAGAGCACCGCTCGCAAAGCCGCGGCCGGCTCCTCCGAGGACGGCGGCCGGGACCGCGGGGATGACCCGGGTGCCCCCGGCTCGCAGGGCCGCGAGAGCGGGCTGAAGTTTGGCACCTCCAAGTCGGTGTCGGCCTCTCAGGGCAGCGGCAAGGGCCGGGGTGCCGGGCTGGGTCAGGGCGGCGGCCGCAGCGGCGGAGGACATGGGCCCGGCGGCCACGGCGGCCACGGCAGCGGCGGGCATGGCGGTCATAGCGGCGGCCACGACCATGGCGGGCGCTGAAACTTTTTTGCGTTTTTCCAACCGCAGCCCAACCGGCGGGCTTGTCTGTAGTGTAAGACAAACCTGCTTCAACAGAAAAGGAGAACCCACTATGTTTGAGTCTGCACTCGGCAACCTGTGTATCGTGATCTGCGGCATGACCGTGCTGCTTTCGGCCTTTTTCATCTGGCGCACGGAGACGCTGCCCAACCGGCTGATCGTCGCTGCTGCTGCTGCGCTCGTGCTGATCTTCCGCTGGCAGATCAGTATGGTGATCTACCAGTTCGTGGCGTCCATCTTCACGCTCATCGCGCTGTTCGTGGGCGTCGTGCTGCTCTGCGCCCTGCCCTTTGTGCTCATCCGTCTCTTCCTGCACTGAGGGGGGTGAAAGGATGGAGTACGCGTTCACGCTGAATGTCCTGCCCGTGGTCGGCGGTGTGGTGATCGTGCTGGTGCTGGTGCTCTGTGAGCTTGGAAGCACCGGCTTTGGCGGCGGTCTGCCGTCGGGCGGCTACCGGTATTACATCGGAGAGCACACCGTGCTGTATCTCCGGCAGTCCGGCAAACGCTGCCGGGCCTATGTGCTGGAGGGCGAAGCCCCGCCGGCGGTGCCGCTGCACCACTCCCGGGGCGGTACTTATTTCAAGGTGTGGGCGGCCTCTCCGGCAGAGGCCGAGCTGGAGATCGAACAGGCTTATCAGCGGCGGCCGGAGCTTGAGCAGTAAGGGCAGCCGCACAACAGAAAGGAACCCGTTATGGCAAAGCTCCGGAAACTGGTCGGGTGGCTCCCGGCCGTGGGCGCAATGATCTTCAATGGCTGTGTGATCGGTTGGCTGCACTGGGCAAAGCCGCAGCTTCTGGGGCCGGCGGTCTCCGGTGGAGTCATCGCGTCCGTCTATGTGATCCTGTATCTACTCTGGTGGTGTCTGGCCCCGGCAGCAACGGCCTGCGTGATCGGCGGGCCGTTCTTTCTGTGGTGCGCCGCGCTGCTGCCGGCGGAGCTGCTGTTTGCGCTGACAGCGCTCCGGCAGGTCTGGCCGGTGGGGGTGCTGCTGGCAGTCCTCTGGTTTGCGGGCGTGTTCTGGTTCCGGCGCAGGAGCTTCCGGCAGTTCCGACGGCAAAGCCGCCGCTGCGGGTACGACGACTTTGCCCTCCTGTGCGGAGAGGACCGCGTCCGGGAAAACTGCCGCCGGTTCGGCGTGCTGCTGGCAACGCTCCTGCTGGCAGTGCCGGCGTGCTGGGGCATGTGGAGCAGCCGGGTGTACCTGACCGCAGCGGCACCCGCGCAGACGCAGGCGGAAACAACGGCGCAGCTCCACGAAAAGAAATTCCTGCCCGGCTTTGCGGAGGATGTCTGGGAAACGGCGTCGCTGGACAGCAAGACCGAACTGGCAAAGCAGCTGGCCGCCTATGAGCTTGCCATGCTGGGGGGCCGGACGGGACAGAG
>ENA-ORIC01001780-ORIC01001780.1-human-gut-metagenome-genome-assembly--contig:-NODE-1780-length-19340-cov-4.573327_pt1 | contig 19340 bp, 20 predicted proteins | sample MGYA00243023_ERZ508732 | MGnify/ENA primary metagenome ERZ508732 (study PRJEB26277, sample SAMN04329767) | human gut metagenome | biome: human-associated habitat | host: Homo sapiens | place: USA...
GACATCATCTCTCCCAACAATGACATGCTTGACAAAATGCACAATTTGTTCAGCAAGTTTCCAGAGATAGACCTGGCAGCTCTTGGATTCCCTGTTGGTTGGGAACAAGAACCGCTATGGATACAGGCAAACAACTAAATGCAAATGAGCTTATTGCCAAGCTTCAAGAATTAGAGAAAGAAAATGCCAGATTAAGAAAAATTCTTGATGTGCATGGAATACCATACATTGTAACCGAGCCTAATGTCACTACGAAAGAAAGCCTACATGCCATATTCCATACAGATTCAAAGCTGAGTCTACAGGAAAAGGTTGCGCTATTTCGTAGTGTTTTTCAAGGTCGTGATGATGTCTTTGCCAAGCGTTGGTACAGTAGTACGACTCAAAAGTCAGGCTACCAACCTGTATGCACGAGGGAATGGAATCGTGAATTTTGCGACAAGCGAAAGTACAAATGTGCGGATTGTCCCAACAGGCAATTCGCTCCTTTGGCATACAACGACTTTTTCAATCATCTTGCAGGAAAGGATGTATGGGGACGTGATGTTATAGGACTTTATCCAATACGAAAGGACAACACTTGCAGTTTACTTTGTACAGACTTTGATGACAAGAGTTGCGAGCATGGCTACAAGAATGATGTACTTGCCTTTGTAAATGTTTGCAAAACTTGGAATGTACCTTGCTATATCGAACGCTCACGTTCTGGCAATGGTGCTCACGTATGGATTTTCTTTGAAACACCAGTAACTGCTTTCAAGGCACGCAAGTTGGGAAATGCCATTCTTACAGAGGCGATGAGTTGTGACGCTCACCTGTCTTTCAAGTCATACGACCGTTTCTTTCCAAACCAAGACACCTTGCCCGAAGGAGGACTGGGCAATCTTGTAGCCTTGCCATTGCAAGGTATGGCTCGACGCAAAGGGAACAGTGTGTTCGTTGATGAAGACTTCAATGCGTATGCCGACCAATGGGAAATGTTGTCGCAAATCCATAAGCTATCAGAGGTAGAACTTGATTTGTTATTACAGCTGCATGCAGTGCCAACATTAGGAGAACTGTCAAAGACCTGCGATGAGAAACCTTGGGAGACTCCTCATATGGATGCTGCGCAATCTGAAGACTATCCAAAACAAATCGTTCTGACAAGAGCGAATATGCTTTATGTTCCTTTAGCAAGTCTATCTGCCAAATGTGTGAATGTTTTTAAGCGCATAGCAGCTTTCCGTAATCCGGAGTTTTATGAGAAGCAAGGTATGCGCCTTTCTACCTATAATATCCCTCGCATCATTTCATGTTCGGAAATGACAGATGATTATCTTGTCCTTCCTCGTGGGTGTGAAGATGCTGTTTGTGGTATTCTAACCCAACATGGAGTAAAGGTAGTAATCTCAGACAAAACAAATCATGGGCATAATATCAATGTTACATTCAGAGGATCTCTTCGGGAAGAACAGCAAAATGCAATGGAAGCATTTGCTGGACATAATATAGGAACTTTATCAGCAACAACAGCGTTTGGAAAGACAGTGTTTGCCATCGGAATGCTTGCAAGGAGAAAGGTGAACACCTTAATTCTTGTTCATAACAAGGCATTGCTGGAACAATGGAAAGAACGGTTGGAAACTTTCCTCAAGATAGATGAGACCATCGAAGAGCCAGCAGTCAAACGAGGAAGGAAAAAGAATTCTTCGGTCATTGGTTGTTTATATGCAGGCAAGAACACATTGCATGGCATCATTGATATAGCTTTGATACAATCTTGTTTGAGCGATGGTGAAGCGAAGCCTTTTGTCAAGGATTACGGCATGGTGATAGTAGATGAATGTCATCATGTATCCTCTGTCAGCTTCGAGCAAGTGCTTCGACAAGTAACAGCTACATACGTATATGGTTTGACAGCAACTCCTGTCAGAAAGGATGGGCATCAACCTATTATTTTCATGCAATGCGGAAAGATAAGATTCACAGCTGATGCCAAGAGCCAAATGGAAAATCAAACATTTAAACGTTTATTGATTCCAAGGTTTACATCATTCCGAAACATTTCGTCAGATAACAAGACTTACGTTCAGGTTACACAAGACTTGTCCGAAGATAAGGTTAGGAATGAGTTCATCGTAGAAGATGTAAGAATTGCCATTCAAGAAGGTCGTACCCCATTGGTATTAACCACTCGCACTGCTCATGTCAAGGCGTTGGCACAAATGCTTATTCCATTTGCAGACCATGTCATTCAACTCTTTGGAGCTGATTCTGCTAAAGAAAAGCGTCTTGCATTACAAAATCTACAGTCAATGCCCACATCAGAATCACTTGTGATTGTGGCTACAGGAAAGTATGTAGGAGAAGGCTTTGATTATCCTCGCCTTGATACACTGTTCCTTACTATGCCTATAGCTTGGAAAGGAAACGTTGAGCAATATGCAGGGCGTTTGCATAGGGAATACGCAGGAAAGAAAGAAGTGCGTATTTATGATTATGTGGATGTTCATGTCCCACTTTGTGACTCTATGTATCGTAAACGGCTAAAAGGGTATTTAAGAGCAGGATACGGAAAGTATGTGACATCATCCACGCTTGACAAAAATCCCCAAGAACTGATATATGAACGAAACAAATACGAAGCGACATTTCGAAATGATTTGGCAAAAGCCCAGAACTCTGTCATCATCGCAGTCCCAAAAGTAAAGTTCAAATACAAGCCCGTTATCATGTCAACACTTGCAAGCATTATTCATAATGGTGTTAATGTGGCTGTACATATCAAAGAGGAAGGAGCTAATGAGATAGAACTTAAAAATACAGGAATGGATGTGGTGTGCAACAAGGAACAAACTCTGCAATGCGCCATCATAGACAAATCTATTGTCTGGTATGGGAACATAAACTTCTTTGGTTACAATTCGGAAACAAACAATGTTATGCGAATCGCTGACCACAAAATAGCCAACGAAATGATAGAAATACTATACTCAGACACTGGAAATGATGTAAATGGAGGTTAAATACGTTAAATCTTCACTTTTTTGTATCTACACAGAATCCACACTGTCACTTTTCTATCGTTTAGAGCGTATAATACTGATAATCAACTAATAACAGATACATCAAATGTTTCTTATGTACCTGTAATTCCGCCAATACCTGGTTAATCAACTCAATTTGCATCCGGGTATCTTCGTTTATATCGTTTTGGTCGGCAAAAACATCTTCGATATATTCTTTGAGTTCTTTCATTTCCTTTTGGAGTTGAGCACTCATGATAACGGGGGAATTAGCTATCATCTGCCGCATAGCGACAAATGCACGTGTGATAAGTACGCTGGTTTGTACGGCAATATCACTACGTAATACGCTTGAAAGCATAACAACGCCATGCTCGGTAAAAGCCAGTGGTAAAGCGGATTTTGGACGTTTATTCTTTGATGTCATCACAAATTGTGATGAGATAACCACCCATTCTTCCGCCGACAGGTATGGGCATACGGTCGCGCAACTACACGGTATCCGACGCTCCGCTGCGCATCTGTGAACTGTTCGAACCGATGTCAGTGCCCGCTGCCGTTACGCAGTTCTTCTTCATGATGGCGTATGGCGTGATAGAAGTCTATGTAGCGATTTATGCTGCCTCCTGTCATTTGCCCGGAGGCGGGATCTATTTCATCTTCATCGCTCTGGCCACGGTCGGGACACGTATTCTGCTGGGGCGTGCCGTTGACCGGTATGGGGAGGCGCGGCTGGTTTATACCGGTAACGCAGCTATCGTGGCAGGCATATTGCTGTTGATATTTGCGCACAACGTGCCTTGCTACCTGTTGTCGGCAGTCCTGTTGGGGTATAGTTTCGGGGCTATCCAGCCTTCCTTGCAGACCATGGCGATGCACGCCGTAGCTCCCGAACGGCGGGGAGCTGCGAGTTCCACATTTTTTGTGGCCTTCGATTTCGGTATTGCGCTGGGCGGCTTTCTGGCAGGCGTGTTGGTGAAATGGCTGGGGTATGATGCCATGTTCCTCTGCATGATCGTGCCCTGCCTGCTGTCGTGGGGCTACTATTATGTGTTCGGACGCTGTCATGCCTCGTCGTTCAATCCGGAGAACCGCCGGAGAATGCAAGGTCTCGGAGAAAAAGAGGATACCACCCTGTCCTCCGGAAAATCCCTGCCGTTTGTGGTTACCATTTCACGTGAATACGGTAGTGGCGGGCATCATATCGGGGAACTGCTGGCACAGCGGTTGGGGGTGAAATTCTATGACAGGGAGCTTATCACGCTCACTGCGCAGCAAAGCGGGTTGGGCGAATGCACCGTGCAGGAGAATGAACAGACCGTAAACGGACGACTGTTGTATGACGATCCTGTGCAGACTGCCGTATTCCGCGCACAGAGCCGGGTAATACTTGATATTGCCGGCAGGGAGTCGTGCGTTATCGTGGGACGGCTTGCCAATTTCATTCTGAAAGGCCGTCCCCGGTGTCTCCATGTTTTTGTTTATGCCGATGAGGCTGCCCGTCTGAAACGCATAATCTCTGAATATGGGATAGAGAACAACCGTGCAGAAGCCTTACTGAAACGTACCGACCAGGAGCGGCGTGAACACTGCCTGCACTATGCCGGTTGCGATTGGGGCGACCGGTACTATTACCATTTGATGCTGGACAGTTCGATGGCTACGGACGAACAGGTGGCGGAAGCCATTTATTCTGTCATTCACTGTCTGGCTGCCGAATAGATGGGCTATATGAATGTTTTAACGTGAATATAACAGTAAAATTCCGGAGTACCATTTCCGGTCACTTTCAACATCTTTGAAAGTGGTTGTGGGGTGGGGAATACATTGAAGGATAAAATCGGTTTCCCTTCAGGTGTCGTGGATGAAACCGATTTTATCCAATTCGTAGCGTTCGATATCTTTTATGAAAGCCTCTGTCAGTAATATGGTCAATTCCCGCTTCATCAGGTTGATGACGTTAGTTAACTATTCCTTCATAGAATACTTTCCAAAGCGGATCGTTCAAAGGAGGTTTTGCCGTGATGGTGATCATTTCCCGGCTCACCGGATGTTTGAAAGTGATCGAACGGGCGTGCAAACTGATCCCTCCTCCTTCGTTCGAACGGGGAAAACCATATTTCAGATCTCCTTTGATCGGACAACCGATCTTAGCCAATTGGCACCGGATTTGGTGATGCCGGCCCGTGTAAAGCTTCACTTCGAGCAGGTAATAACGTTGTGAACTTCCGAGTAGTTTGTATTCCAGGGTGGCTTCTTTGGCTCCGGCTTTGGGCTGGTTGTAGGCGTGCGATTTGTTTTTTTCCGGATCACGCATCAGATAGTGGGTGAGTACGGCATGATCCTCGGCCGGCAAATTGCCTACGATAGCCCAATAGATCTTGCTGATCTCCTTTTCGTGTTCCTGGAACATTTTATTCAGCCGGGTGAGGGCTTTACTGGTACGTGCAAAAATCACTACACCGCTGACAGGACGATCCACCCGGTGGGGGATACCCAGATAAACCTCTCCCGGTTTGTTGTATTTCTTCTTGATATACGCCTTTACTTCTTCGCTCAAAGGGGTATCTCCGGTTTTATCTGCCTGTACAATATCCGAAATTTTCTTATTGACGGCGATGATATGATTATCTTCGTATAAAACTTCTAACATAAATAAAAGATATAAGTTAAAGGCTATAGGCTATAAGCTAGATGCTATAAGCTAAAGGCTATAGGCTAAAAGTAAATAAAAGATAGATAAACATTTTAGCTTTTAGCTTATAGCCTATAACTTTATTAGTATTGTTCTCTCTCATTCGGGAAATCACCGCTTTTTACATCGGCGATATAATTGCCGACAGCACCGCTGATTTCTGCATATAGGTTATGATAGCGCCGTAAGAAGCGGGGAGAGAATTCCTGATTGATACCGAGCATATCGTGGATGACCAGGACTTGTCCGTCTACACCGCCACCGGCACCGATGCCGATGACGGGGATACTGACTTCTTGGGCGACTCTGGCTGCCAAAGCTGCCGGAATTTTCTCCAGCACGATGGCAAAACAACCTGCTTCTTCCAGGAGATGGGCATCGTGAACCAATTTTTCCGCTTCCTCTTCTTTTTTGGCGCGGATGGCATAGGTCCCGAATTTATGGATGCTCTGGGGGGTAAGTCCAAGATGGCCCATAACCGGAATTCCGGCCGACAGGATACGTTGGATAGATTCGAGAATTTCTTCTCCTCCTTCGAGTTTGATGGCGTCGGCAGCCGTTTCTTTCATGATACGGATGGCTGAGTTTAAGGCCTCTTTGCTATTTCCCTGATAACTACCGAAAGGCATGTCTACAACAACTAATGCCCGTTTTACTCCTCTGACCACCGAAGCGGCATGATAAATCATTTGGTCGAGGGTGATCGGTAAGGTTGTCTCATGGCCTGCCATTACATTGGAAGCCGAGTCGCCGACCAGGATAACATCTATGCCTGCCTGATCGACGATACGGGCCATAGAATAGTCATATGAAGTAAGCATACTGATTTTCTCACCCTTGAGTTTCATCTCCGATAAAACATGGGTGGTTACCACTTTTACTGCTGATTGTGTTGACATGATTAATTTGATTTGTGACTTTAGAACTGGGATTTCCGATGGGAAAAGTCATCCGAATCGTCGTCCGTAAATCTGAAATTTATTTAAAGGTTCCGATTATCGTCTGAGAACCGGTCGTTTTTTGTCCCAATTTCACTTCTATTTGGGTACCCAGAGGAAGAAAAAGATCTACCCGCGAACCGAATTTGATAAAACCGGCGTGCTGATCCTGACGGGCCTGTCCTCCGACAGGAGCATAAGAGACAATACGTTTAGCCATAGCCCCTGCAATTTGACGCATCAGAACGGTCTTACCGTTATTACATTCGATAACGATGGTAGTCCGTTCGTTCTCGGTCGAGGATTTGGGTAGATAAGCCGCTGCAAAATTGCCTTTGTGGTATTTGAAATACTTGATCACACCGTTTACGGGAAACCAGTTGATATGTACATTGAAAATGTTCATAAAAATAGAGACTTGAAGACGGCGGTCTTTAAAATATTCCGGTTCTTCGGTTTCTTCAATCACGACGATTTTTCCATCGGCAGGGGCTAAGATCGTGTTATCGTCTTGTATGATCACCCGGTTCGGAAAACGGAAAAAATTGACGACAAGAAGATACATAACCACCGTAATCCCCAGAATTGTATAGACAATAGAGGTATTATTGATGAAATAAAAAGATGCCAGATTAAGGATAATCAGCACGATTAAAATTTTCAATAACAGGATATATCCAGCTTTATGTATGGTCATATTTTTAACTTTAAATATTTATACGGTATCAGCTCGCAAAGGTATCAATTTTCGATTTAAAAGCTAATATCCCGAACGAATAAATTCGGTTTACTATAGGTCAGCAACCGAATTTAAAGGCGATATATACGAAGATTACAGGCAAAGCATACAAAATCGAATCCAATCGGTCCAATACCCCACCGTGACCTGGCATGATATGTCCCGAATCTTTGATCTCGATGCATCTTTTGAACATCGATTCTACGAGATCACCGAAACTACCGAATACAATGACAATGGCCGAGATAACGGTGGTATCGATATAAGACAAACCTTCGATATGGGGAGCGATAAGCAATCCGCCGACCAGTGTCGTGAGTCCGCCTCCGATGGTTCCTTCCCAGGATTTTTTAGGCGAAATACGGGGAAATAATTTATGCTTTCCGAATTTCGAACCGAATAAATAAGCAAAAGTGTCATTGAACCATACCAATAAGAAAGGAAAGAAGATAATATCCGGTTGCCACCTGCCCGTACACAAGTAGGGGAGGTAAATCAGCAAAGTAAAGGGCAGGGTGAAATAAAACAGAGCATAAATCCCGAAAGCCATATTCTGAAAAGCATGGGTACTCTTCCGGTACAATTCCCAAATCCCCATAAAGAATGTGGCACTGAAGAAAAACAGATAACCTTCTTTATAACCGAAATAGTTATGAATGAACCCTGAAATGAAAAGCAGGCTCCCGCTGAGGATACACATGGTACGGTTGACCCGGATATGAATCACCTCTGCCATATGGCTGAATTCAAGTAATCCGATAATGTTTATAATAAAAAAAAGTGCAAAAAAACAAAATGGATGTATATAAATACATGCTGTTAGTATCACCACAAATAGGAATCCGCTGATTGCCCGTTTACCGAAATTATTCACAATTGACTGATTTTATGATTGCTGCTGCTTTCCCTTTATCTTCTTTCTTAACCATGACTTCGATCGCTCCTATTTTAAAAGAGGAGTCTTTCTGATTCAGAATCACTGCTTCTACGTTGTTATCGTTAAGCAAACTTTTAACCAGCTCTGCCCGGTAGAGCTGGCCGGTTTCGAAAATAACTACCCAATCGTTCATAGCGATTTTATTTCATTTTCGACTGTTTTCTCTTCCTTCGTTTCTTCCTCTTCATCGTCTTTCCAGGGGCGTTTCCCTAAGATGCGTTCCAGATCGTCACTGAAAATAACTTCCCGTTCGAGCAATAACTCTGCAACCTGCCGATGTTGGTCCTGATGAGTTTTAAGTAATTCTTTGGCTCGGTTGTAAGCATTTTCAACCAGTTCTTTTACTTCACTGTCGATCAGTTCTGCGGTCTTTTCCGAATAAGGTTTGGTGAAACTGAAATCGCTTTGACCACTGGAATCGTAATAACTCAGATTACCGATCTTTTCGCTCATACCGAAAATGGTAACCATCGCATAGGCTTGTTTGGTAGCCCGTTCCAGGTCGTTTTGTGCTCCGGTAGAGATTTGGCCGAAAGTGAGTTCTTCGGCTGCACGTCCTCCCAATACAGAACACATTTGATCCAGCAGTTGTTCTTTTGTCGTGATCTGACGTTCCTGCGGAAGATACCAGGCTGCTCCTAAAGCTTTACCCCGGGGTACGATAGTCACTTTTAACAGGGGATGGGCGTGTTCGAGCAACCAGGAGACGGTAGCATGGCCGGCTTCGTGATAAGCGATGGCTTTCTTTTCACTTACTTTTATTACTTTACTGCGGTTTTCCAGACCTCCGACAATCCGGTCGATTGCATCCAGAAAATCCTGTTTTTCAACTTCATTTTTGTCTTTACGGGCTGCAATCAAAGCTGCTTCGTTAGCGACATTGGCAATATCGGCTCCCGAGAAACCCGGCGTTTGCTTGGCCAGGAAAGGGATATCCACATCTCCGGCCAGTTTCAACGGTTTCAGGTGCACTTTGAAAATTTCTTCCCGGTCTTTCAATTCCGGCAGGTCGACATAGATTTGGCGGTCGAAACGTCCGGCACGAAGCAAGGCGCTGTCCAGAATGTCCGCCCGGTTGGTTGCAGCCAGAATAATCACCCCCGAATTGGTCTCGAAACCGTCCATCTCGGTCAGTAACTGGTTCAGCGTATTTTCCCGTTCATCGTTCGAGCCCATGTTGGGGTTTTTACCTCTGGCCCGGCCGATGGCGTCTATTTCGTCGATAAAGATAATACAAGGCGCTTTTTCTTTGGCTTGTTTAAATAAATCCCGGACACGGGAGGCACCGACACCGACGAACATCTCCACAAAGTCGGAACCCGACATCGAGAAGAAAGGTACGTTGGCTTCGCCGGCCATAGCTTTCGCCATCAGCGTTTTTCCGGTTCCCGGAGGACCTACTAAGAGAGCTCCTTTCGGAATTTTACCCCCCAATTTGGTATATTTATCCGGAGATTTCAGAAAAGAAACGATCTCTTCCACCTCTTGTTTGGCTTCAGCTAATCCCGCTACATCTTTGAAGGTAATCTTGATGTGGGTGTCCTTATCGAACAACTTGGCCTGTGATTTGCCGACATTGAAGACTCCTCCGGGACCTCCGCCCCCTTTACTCATCCGGCGGAAGAAGAAAATCCAGATAAATACCAAAAGAGCGATCGGGAAGAAGATAGAGAAGAGGTTTCCCCAACCGTCGTATTCCTGATCATAGTCGATCTTGATATCCGCTGCTGCCGGAGTCTTTTCCTGGAGCTCGGAAAATTCTTTGGAAAAAGTTTCCAACGGGCCCGGTGAGAAGTAAAACTGAGGACCGGGACTGGAATTTTTGAACCCCTGCGATTTCAATTGGGAGTAATTCTCGATCTTATCGGGCTTCATATATACCTGGGCTTGCCCTTTATTCGTGATGACCGTAATCTTTTCGATATCACCTTTTTCGAGCATTTTAGTCTTGACTTCTTGCCAGGTTGTCCTTACCGGATCGGGATTCATATTGAAAAATTGAAATCCGATAATAATGACTGCCAGTATGATATACATCCAATATCCGTTGAATTTCGGAGCTTTGATATTTTTACCTCCCCCTACTGGAGGAAAATTGAATCCTCCGTCTTTCTTGTTTTCGTTGTTGTCTGCCATTTGGTATGTTCGCAATATTTGTATTCTTTACTGTTTTCAATTTGTTCCGTTTGTCGTATGATAACCGGAATAAGTGAGCATTTCCGGCTCTCCGGCTATTTCGGTGATCTGTGCATCTGCCCAGAAATCTTCCAATTGATAATAGTCGCGCAATTCTTTTTCAAAAATGTGTACGACAATATCCCCATAATCGACGACTACCCATTGTGCTGCATTCAATCCTTCGATATGAAAAGGCCTTTCATCCAGATCTTCTCTCACTTTTTCTTCAACAGCATCGGTTAACCCTGCAATATGCGTGCCGGAAGTTCCATGACATATTACGAAAAAACTACAAAAACAGTTTTCTATTTTTCTTAAATCGATTTTTACAATCCGGTGCGCTTTATTATCTTCCAGCGCTTCAATAATTTTATTTACTACCTGTTCCGTTTTTAACATTTTTGACTATAACTTTTCAAGCTACAAATATATACTATTTATCAACTAAAAACGAAAAACTGTGCCAGAAAACCTTTGTTTCCTTTTTTCAATTCTACTATGTCGTTTTCGGGTTACTGCATATGATGCGAAATTAGAAAAAATCATGAAATATGGATAATTTTGAATCATTCTTTTTATTTTAGCGTTATTTCAGGTGAAAAGAATATTTTTGTATGTTTTTACTTTAGTTACTAAATACTTTAAACGATGAAAATATATCGAATTCCTATGGTGCCGGGACCTGTTTCTGTATCCCGGGAAGTTTTGGAGGCAGGGCAGGAGAATTTCGGTTCTGCCGACCTGGAAAAAGAGTATATCGATCTGTATAAGGCCACTGAAAAATCGCTGCGTAAAATTATGCAGACGAAAAATAGTGTCGTTATACAAACCGGTGAAGGGATGTTGGCGCTTTGGAGTGCTTTGAAGAGTTGTTTGTTGCCGGGGGATAAAGTGTTGGTGTTGTCGACCGGGCTTTTCGGTTACGGTATGGGGGGAATGGCGGAGGCTATCGGTTGTGAGGTAAGGACGGTCGGATTCGGATTCGACGAGACCTTTACCGATTTTGATCTGATTGAAAAGGCCATCCGGGAATTCCAGCCGAAAATGATTACGATGGTACAAAACGAGACGCCGAGCGGGACGATGAATCCCGTGGCTGAAATCGGGGCCTTAAAAGAAAAATATGCCGTACCTTTATTATATGTAGATGCGGTTTCCGGATTAGGGGGCAGCGTAGTCAAAACCGATGAATGGCATATCGACCTCTGTCTGGGGGCTTCGCAGAAATGTTTGTCTGCACCGGCTTCGATGTCTTTTTTGTCGGTGAGCGACCGGGCGTGGGAAATAATCGAAGAAGTGGGATATGTGGGGTACGATGCCCTCTTACCTTTCCGTACAGCGGTAAAAAATGCTTATTTCCCTTATACTCCTTATTGGCAAGGAACTGCACAGTTGAATAAGGCTTGCGAACTGATTCTGGAAGAAGGATTGGGCAAAGTGATCGCACGTCATCAGAAAGTGGCCGGATATTGCAGGGAGCGGATCGTTAAAATGGGATTGAAATTATATCCGGCAATGGATGCTGTACCTTCTCCTACAGTGACGGCAGTCTACGTTCCGCAGAAAATATCCTGGAAGAATCTGGATACACGTTTGCGGGCCGAAGGCCTGGTGGTCGGCGGAAACTACGGATGTCTGGCAGGAGAAGTTTTCCGTATCGGACATATGGGGACTCAGGCCAACCTCAATCTGGTGAAAGAAGCGATGGATATTCTCGAAGGGGTAATCCGGGGAAATTAAGCGTATAACGGCATGATCGAATGGCTGGAGGCACATCAGTTGCCCTGTTTTTTCAGGGAGATTTGGGGGATCCTATGTCCCGGTTGCGGATTTCAGACTGCGCTGTTACTCCTGTTAAAAGGAAATATACAGGCAGCGGTCGTTAGCTGGCCGGGAATAGTTCCCCTTTTCGCATTCGGCCTGTTTCTGATCGGACGTTGTTGTGGGATCAGAAAGATCTCTGCCGGTTTTTTGAAAGGAACCGGATTTTGTTGTGTCGCTACGATTCTCCTCGTTTATGTATTCCGGTTTATAAGAATGGGGCAGGTGATTTGATTTGTATGCTTGTTCCTGTAACCTTATCGGCCTGTCGTCGTATCCTAAGCTCGAATTTATTCCTGAGGAACCGATATGAAAAAAATGTTGGCCGGGTTGTTAAAAAATGTCGTTTTTGTTTGTTTGATAATAATTTTAATTTCATATTTGCTTTAATGAACCAGGCGATAAACCGAAGAAGAAATGAGGAGGGAAGGTAAAAACAGGAAACAGAATATAAATTTAATAATCAGTGTATTATGGAAATAATGAATGGAGCGAAAAAGGACCTGCCCAATGCGACGGTCGTATTGGTTTTGGGAATTCTGTCCCTGATATTTTGTTGGTGTTACGGGTTCTTCGGTTTGATATTGGGGATCATTGCCGTAGTCTTGGCCGGGGGACAACGGAAACTGTATTTGCAGTCGCCGGATGAATATACCGAGTCTTCATTCAAGAATGTGAATGCAGGCCGGGTGTGCGGGATTATTTCCATCTGCATTGCGGGGGTTGTGGTCGTGGTATTACTTTTAGTATTAATGGGAATTGTTGCCGGCATAGGTATTGCTAGTTTTGGATTATAAAAACTTAATAATATGGACTACAGATTTGAGATCAGTAAACCAGACAGTAATGATTTTAGGTGTGAAATAGCTATTAACGGTGAGCAGACTTTTCAGCAGTTGCACGATAAATTGGTGGAAACATTGAACTTCGACGGTTCGCAGATGGCCTCCTTTTTTACCTTGGATAAAATGGGAAACCGGGGAAAAGAAATTGCTCTGATGGAAATGTCGGCCGACGATGAAGAAGATAATAATACGCTGGTGATGGATGTTACGACCATTCGTGAAGTGGTGAATGCCAGTTGCATCGAATTGGAATATGTATATGATTTCTTTGCCAATCAGTATCTGAAAGTCGAATATGCCGGGGAATATATCGGGGATTCTGCCGATGTTTTGCCCTTGTGTGTCTATTGCGAAGGAGAATTGCCTCATCAGACGGAATACGATGTCAATGAAGATTGGGCTTTCGATAAAGACGACGACGAATATGACGATAGTTTTATGGAGGAATTCGGTGGTAGCGGACGCCGCAGAAGGGGAGGAGACGACGATGACGAAGATTTTCGCTTCGGTGATGAAGACGACGATTATAGGGACGATAGTTATGGCGACGACGATGGGTATGACGACCGCTATGAAAGTCTGGACGATTATATAGATAAACTATAGTTTTTTTTCAGTTACTTGGTTGCAAAGGTTACAAGGGTCACAAAAATGAATGCGGACACTTGTAACCTTTGTCATGAAAATCAGTCAGGATGAAAACACTACTTGTTTTATTGGGACCGACGGGAGTGGGAAAGACGGATCTCAGTATCGGTATCGCCAAAGCGTTCGGTACGGAAATCATTTCTTGTGATTCCCGGCAGATCTACAAAGAAATGCGGATAGGGACCGCAGTGCCTTCACCCGGTCAATTGGCTGCTGTTCGGCATCATTTTATCCAAATGATCTCGGTGCACGATTATTATAATTCGTGGCAATTCGAAGTGCAGGCTTTGGAGCGGATCCGACCGGTGGATCGATGCTGTATATCGATGCCGTATGTAAAGGTATAGACGATATTCCGACCATTTCTCCTGAATTGAGAACCGGGCTGATGGAGGTATATGAACGGGAAGGTTTGGAAAGTATCCGGCAGATGCTGAAAGAATTGGATCCTGTATTTTACGGACAGGTCGATCTGAACAACGGAAAACGGGTGCTCCATGCTGTCGAAGTGTGTTGCATGGCCGGTGTACCCTACTCTTCGCTACGGAAAAACACCCCCAAAGACCGGGGATTCCGTATTGTTCGTATCGGCTTGAACCGCGAAAGAGAAGAGTTGTATGCCCGGATCGACCGGCGGGTAGACCTGATGCTGGAGGAAGGACTGGAAGATGAAGCCCGGCGGTTGTGGCCTTTGCGTCATTTGAATGCCTTGAATACCGTAGGTTATAAAGAACTGTTCGATTATTTCGAGGGAAAGACCGATTATGCCGAAGCCGTCCGCCTGATCAAGCGCAACTCCCGGCGGTATGCCCGCAAACAATTGTCCTGGTTCCGGCGCGATGACGATATCCGTTGGTTTCATCCCGACGATTACGAGGGTATCGTAGAGGCGATTCGGTTAATGAAAATAGGGTAGATGTATTGACAGAATTCAATGATATGAATATTTCCCACGAAACAATTTACCGCCGTATTCGCTCGGATGCAAATTGAGAATTGTTTTTTGAATATATTTAAGTCGTTAAATATCAATGGTATACCTATTTTGAATATAATTATTAATTTCATCAATGGGTTGATTTTATATAAAAATAACGTTATTTGTAAAAATCATTTCCCGAACTACCCTTTTCGGACTTTTGGCTGTCTTCTTTTCAGAAATATAGAATAATATTTGTTAAGTATATAAATCGAATAATGAAAAGGGATATACGATATAAATAGATGTCTATATTTATTGGGTTTGTTTAACCATAAAAAGGGGGGAAGACAGGATAAGAAACAGAAATAATGTTGTTTTCATCATGGAAAAGTTAAGTTGTATGGTAATGATTGCCATTATCATTTTGTTATCCGGTTGTCGGACTAAACCATCTGGAGTGTCTCGTTGCACCCATTTCGATTTCACTCAAGAGATGAAGGATGTTCATACAATGGGTTTGTTAAAAGATTGTACTATTGTTCCTTTGGAAACAAACGACTCGGTTCTGATAGGAGAGATTGATAAGGTCATCTTTTACGAAACCCGTCTGTATGTCGCCACCTTTTCTCCTGAGCAAGCGGTTTATATTTTTAACTTACAGGGTAAATTGTTGCATAAAATAAGCAGGAAAGGACGCGGGGCAGAAGAATATTTGCAATTATCCGATATGTTTATCGATTCCCGGAACCGGACCTTGAATTTATTGTCAAGAATAGACGAAAAGCTATTGGTGTTTGATGTGGACGAATACCGCTTGGTAAAGACTATCCGTCTTCCGAAAGCATTTGTTAAAATGGTCTCATTGGAAAACGGCTACATCGGATATATGGGCAACTATTCGCAAGATAAAAACCAACCATACAATTTGTGGGCAATGAATTCCCGGTACGAAATCGAAAGTCAGTATATGAAAATAGACTCCCGCTGGGAAAGTAAAATGGCCAGTATCCATTCGCTTTCCACATACCAGGATTCGTTGTATTATATAGCACCTACAGACTTTAACATTTATCGTTGCCAGGGGAAGGATATGTGTGTTGACCATACGGTACGTTTTGGAAAATTTCATTTGCCAGCGGAACAACTTTCATATGATGAGTACAAAGAATATACACGCAATCCGGATTATATTACAACCATAGAGAAATTCCAGGAAACTCCGGATTTCTATATTTATTGGGTGCTGGCAGCCGGTCAGAATCGCTTGTGCCTGTATAATAAGAACAATCGGGAGTCTCAGGTTTGTGAACTAACGGCTTATACCGGAAAGTATTTTATTTCCTTTGGGCGTATGATTGACATCACTTCGGATTATATAATAACCTCTGTCAGTGCCTCGGATATGTGTACGTATTTGAAAGGAGGAAATGAATATGTCAATTTTGAAGAGAAGTATCCCAAACAGATACAACGGATGAGAGAAGAATTTTCCGGCATACAGGAAGATAGCAATCCTTGTATTGTGATTTATTCATTTTGAGCAATTTTCTGGTGTTATGTATGAAACATTACCCCCGTCCCTTTGTTTTCCCTCCACCATCGACCAGTACAGGGCGAAGAACGAGGTGCTGGAAAAGGAGATACCGCAGTTGCAGGAGATAGCCGGCAAGGTGTGGAAGAAGGAGGACGAGCTGAAACAGCTGAAGTCCGAGCTTGCCGCGCTCGACCGCAAGATACAGTTGGAGCTTGCGCCGCCCACGCCCGAAGTCGCCGAAAAGGAGAATGACGGGCAGGAGGTCAAGCCGGATACGGAAGGTGTACGGAACGTACCGTCACAACCCACCGAAGAAGCTCTGCTGATACGCAGCCCGGCGAATGAGCGAAGTCCGTCTGGGAATTTCATTGCCGACCATGTCGTTATCGGACGGCCGGGATTCAACGTTCGTGACGAATGCAAACCGAAAGGAATAAAAATGTGAACGAGTGTGGATATGTATGGCAGGATTGGGAATATACCGTTCCTTTTCCTGCCTTTTTCCATCAATATGGTATAACAGGGATTCCATACGTAAAATCCTCCAATTTATATCAAGGAATAGGGTGTTGAAAGTAAATCGTCACGGCAAATCCGCCATATTTTCAGTATTTTCGCTAATTTTGCAACCAAAATAGTCAGGCATAATAAAATGGAACCATCTATATACAGTTATTCACTTTGTATTGCGCTGCCGTTGATGTTGTTCTTCGGCTTTTATTTTTTGCTGGCCCAAACCCCGGAAAAGGCCATTTTTGAGAATTACCTACGCTCCCGGCGGATAATGGGTATGGCGTTGTTATTGCTTGCGGCAAACTATTCGGTACATTTCTTCTTCGGGATAAGGTTCAAAAATGTCCATGCAGCCATATTGATGAATCTGTCCACCTATTTTCTGTGCTACTACCTTTTCAGTTCAGCATTGATAACACTGCTTGACCGTTTCTATATCACACGGAAAAGGATTCGGACGCATATCATTCTATGGATCATCTTCTCCGGACTTTCCGGGGTTGTCCTGTTGTTGTTTCCGGATGGAATAGTGCAGAAAAGCACTTTGCTGGCTTTGGCAGCATGGCTGGTGGTTTACGGACTGGTGTTGTCTCGCAGAGTCATTGTCGCATACCGCAGGGCTGTCCGGATTTTCGATGACACACATGCCGATGATATAGGCGCATATATAAAATGGCTGTCCATCTTTACTTATTGGCTCTTATCTTCGGAGTTGGATGCGGATTGCTTACATTTTTGCCTGATGAATACGTTTATATATGGATTCTGTCATCAATTCCGTTTTACGTCTATCTCTACCATTGCTACCAGAATTATCTGCTGTTTTACGAACAGGTGGAAACCGCAATGGAAGATGGTATGATTTCTGAAGAGGAAGACCCGTGTGACACCAAACTGGAACAGATACAGAAACTGGAGAACCCGTCATACCATTCCGAAATGGCGGAGAAAATAAACGGCTGGATTGATGCGGAGGGTTATATCCAGTCCGGCCTTACCATAAAGAAACTTGCTGATATGCTCCAGACTAACCGCACCTATCTGTCTGAGTATATCAAAACGACGTATGGTGCATCGTTCCGCGATTGGATTACCGGTCTCCGCATCAATTATGCGAAACGCCTGCTTGCGCAATATCCGAGGCTGACGGTTGCTGACATTTCTGAAAGATCCGGCTTTCTGTCCCCAAGCCATTTCATCAGGCTGTTCAAGGAAAATTCAGGCTGTACTCCTGCCAAATGGAGGAAAACAGAGGCGGAATAATGCACTGCTTTATGCCCAATAGAAATAACCTAAACGACAAAAAATAGTCTGAACGACAAAACTGAAATGTTCTAAACCACAAAGATGTGCGATTCTGACAATTGAGACAATTTTTATAGGCAAGAATCGGGCAGAATAAAATCTATTCGCTTATTTTGTATGCTGATATTCCTAATTGGAAATAAAAAAGCATATAAAAATGAGCAAAAGAATCTTATTCTTCATTTTGTTTTCGTGGCTGGCATCGGCAGCTTTTCCTGCTTTTGCGCAGCAGAAAACCGACACGGTCTACACTTTCCGCTTCGTGCCGCGAAAAGACATGTTCTATGTGCCATGGAATGACAATGGCAAAGAACTTGCGCGTCTTCTGGAGTGTATCGAAAGTAACAAACCGGATATAGTGGAGGGACGGCTGCCTCTTTACGTGGACGGATACTGTAACTCCGGCAAGTCGGAACGGGCAAGCCTCGCTATCGCCGGGACACGTTCCAACCGTGTGAAATCAGAGTTGATTACCCGGAAAGGACTGCGTGAAAACAACTTCATCACCCGTAACCATGCCTCGAAGGGCGACTTCGTGACGGTGCGTATCATACTGCCGAAAGAGAAAGTGCCGGTTATTGCGGAGGATACACATCCCGGTTACGAGGAAGAAAAGGAACAGTCACACCGTGAAAACGACAAGGCTACAGAAACAATCCAAGACACAGAGGGGGCAAAGGTGTCTACCGGACAGGAAAATCAGCCTGAATCCGTACTGTCGGCATCATCCACAACTTTGGGATTATCACTGCGTGCCAACCTGCTGCGTTGGGCAACCCTCACGCCCGACCTCGGTATTGAGTGGCACATCAACCCGTCATGGGGAATATCCGTGAACGGATCGTGGACTTCGTGGTCGTGGAATGAAAAGGACAGAAGATACGCCCTTTGGGAAGTGGCTCCCGAATTCCGCCGTTATATAGGTAAGGAGAAGCGTGGCTACCTTGGGGTAATGTTCAAGACCGGGCAGTTCAATTATAAGCTCTCCGCGACAGGCAAACAGGGAGACCTTACGGGTGGAGGCATCACCGGAGGCTACCAACTGAAATTGAACAATGCCCTCTCGATGGACTTCTCCTTAGGGTTGGGCTATATCCATGCCGACTATGACAAGTATGTGGTCATCAACGGCGTGAGGGTAAGGCGCGGCAGCGAAACAAAGAACTGGTGGGGCCCCGTCTCGGCGGGTGTCACCCTGGTGTGGAACATCTTTTAGCGGAAAGGAGGAACAATGAATACAACGACAATCATACGACA
>ENA-ORIC01001785-ORIC01001785.1-human-gut-metagenome-genome-assembly--contig:-NODE-1785-length-19290-cov-3.575027_pt1 | contig 19290 bp, 19 predicted proteins | sample MGYA00243023_ERZ508732 | MGnify/ENA primary metagenome ERZ508732 (study PRJEB26277, sample SAMN04329767) | human gut metagenome | biome: human-associated habitat | host: Homo sapiens | place: USA...
GCGGCCGAACACCCGCCGTCTCTCCCGCTTTCCCGTGATTGCTGCCAAAATTTGCAAATCCTCAAATTGTTGCGGAAATAATAGAAAATAATCAAAATTCAGTGGAATCAAGGAAAAATCGTTCAATCCGGCGGATATCGCATCCCCTTAGCGACGCGGAAAAAGCCCGATGCGCAATGGCTCGCGGGCGCGGCTGGTAGCGGTTTGGTAGCAGTCCAAAAATTTAAAATGCGGTTTTTCCTGTGATACCAACGGTTTGCAGAATCGCTACCATGGTAGCGCACTCGTTTCACTTAAAAAAAGACGGTGCAGCTGAGCTGCACCGTCTTCGGAAATTTATGATGGAATTTTTGAAATTTTACACGTTGAAGCGGAAGTAGATCATGTCGCCGTCCTTGACGACGTACTCCTTGCCCTCGCTGCGCAGCAATCCCTTTTCCTTTGCCGCCGCGACGCTGCCGCAGCGGATCATGTCGTCGAAATTGATTGTTTCGGCGCGGATGAAGCCGCGCTCGATGTCGGAGTGAATTTTGCCAGCGGCCTGCGGGGCCTTGGTGCCGTTTTTGATGGTCCAGGCGCGGCACTCGTCCTCGCCGTAGGTCAGGAACGAGATGAGGCCGAGCAGCGCGTACGAGCACTTGATGAGGCGGTCGAGGCCGGACTCCTGAATGCCGAGCTCCTCGAGGAACATCGCGCGGTCCTCGCCGTCGAGCTCGGCGATGTCCTGCTCCAGCTTGGCGCAGATGGGCAGCACCTGCGCGCCCTCGCGGTCGGCGAGCTCCTTGACCTGCTGGAGATACTGGTTGCCGTCCTGATTCGCAAAGCCGTCCTCGTCCATGTTGGCGGCGTAGATGATGGGCTTGAGGCTCAAAAGATCGGCGGTCGCGATGAGCTCAGCGTCGTCGGACGAAACCTCGAACGTGCGCGCGCTCTTGCCCGCGTCGAGGTGCTTGGCCAGCGCGGAAAAGAGCTCGACCTCGTGCAGGAACTTCTTGTCGCCCTTGGCCATCTTCGTCGCCTTTTCGACGCGGCGGTTGACCATCTCAAGGTCTGCCATGATGAGCTCCAGGTCGATGGTCTCAATGTCGCCGAGGGGGTCGACGGGGACGTTCGTGCTCGCGTCGGCCACGACGTGCATGATATTTTCATCGTCGAAGCAGCGCACAACGTGCACGATGGCGTCCGTGCGGCGGATGTTCTCAAGGAACTTGTTGCCGAGACCCGCACCCTGGCTTGCGCCCTTGACAAGACCCGCGATGTCGACAAATTGGATGACGGCGGGGGTCTTCTTCTTGGGGTTGTACATCTCGGCGAGCTTATCGAGGCGCTCGTCGGGAACGGCCACCATGCCGACGTTCGGCTCGATGGTGCAGAAGGGATAGTTGGCGCTCTCCGCGCCCGCGTTGGTGATCGCGTTGAAGAGAGTGGACTTGCCGACATTCGGCAGTCCGACGATACCTAATTTCATTTGTACTCATTCTCCTTCGATTTTCCTTGATTTTCAAGGGGTTTCAGCGTTTGGTGTCTTGGCTGTTACACCATTTTTACACCATTTCCGCATTTGGCTTTATTGGATTTTATCAGACTACACCATTTTGCTGAAATTGCTTGATGGCATAATCCAGCGATTCGGCAGTCACATGAACATACCGATCCATTGTTGTTTTGATGCTGGCATGACCCAGCAGTTTTTGCAGCACCTTCGGCTGTACGCCGCATTCAATCGCTCTTGTGGCGTAGGTATGGCGTAAAGCGTGCATACAGAATTTTTCAATTCCTGCTTCGTCACATAGCTTGTAAAGGTGGGTATCATAGGAACTGTTCTTCGCCGGTTCCCCGGTACGCCAGTTGATAAAGACAAGATCACGCATGACCAGCCGGGAGATTGCCCCCGTTCGCCGGTCGATATATTCCAGTGTTTGCGAGAGCAGCGGAGATTCCTTTTGCCAAGGGCGCTTGTCCTTGATTTCTTTCAGAATTTCATAGGCCCGATCCGTCAACGGTATTGTACGGTAGCTGTGCTGCGTTTTCGGAGGACCCGCACGCCAATACTGTTCACCGTGTCGAAACTCCAATGTTTTGTTGACCGTGAGCGTGCGCTTTTCAAAGTCAATCGCGTCCCACGTCAACCCGATCATCTCGCCGGTACGCAAACCGGTTTCAAGGATCAGCGCGTATTGGTTGTAGTTGCGGGAGCGTTTCGCAACTTCAAGAAATCTGATTTGCTCATCCCGCGTTAAAAAGTGAATGTCGTCCGGCGCTCGGACCGGCTTTGTGTAGCGAACGCCGTCCATCGGATGCTTCTGGATCATGTCGTTCATCACGGCAGCCCGAAACATCTTTCCCATAGCAATATATGTCTGGCGGATCGTTGAACCGGCATACGATGCTTCCATTCGGTTGAAAACCATCTTGCAGTGCATCGGCTTGACATCTGTGAGCCGCATCTTACCAATCACGGGCTTTACATTGTACTCATACCGCTCCCGGTAATTTCTCTTTGTGTTCGGCGCTAAGTCTCCCACGATGTGGCTGATCCAGAACTCAAACCATTCTGTTACCGTCATATCCGGCGGAGCAAACACATCCTCATGACGGTCTGCATACTTTGCATCTTCCAGCCAGTTCCGGGCTTCCGGAAGTGAGGAAAAGCACTTGACCTGACGCTTTCCTTCGCTGCTTACAAATCTTGCGCTATATAAACCGTCCTTTCTCTGGCAGATACCCTTGCCGCATTCTTTGCCTCGTAAACTTTTACCCATTCGGAAGCTCCTTTCCCACTATGAGAAGAAGCCCCTATGCATTTTATAATTGTAGCACAAGGACTTTCTTTTCTCAATAGTGAACTTACCGTCAAATCATCAACTTATGGCTGATATATTGCTCGAACTCCCTGCGTTTGACCAGCTTTTTGGACCCAACATAGAGAACAAACGGGCAATTCGGACTGCGTAGCATACTCTCGATCTTGTTGATCCCAATGTTGCTGTATGCTGCGGCTTCCTTAATCGTCAGCGTCACTTTGAGATGGATCGGCACTTGCAATTCCTCGACCATACTGTTACCACCTGTGTGTTACATTCCGGACTGTTGACTTAGAAACGTAGCATTTGGGGAAAGTAAGAGTTTGTCTGAGCTATCATCTCTTTCCATATCCAAGTCCAGCAGCCATTTGTCTGGGATCGTGATCAGATTGGGGCCTGTGTTGCAGATCCGTTTTACAACATCTGCCTGGCACGAAAACAATGCGCCTCTATCCAGCTCTGCCCGCATTTGCTTCCCCTTTTTCAAGGCATACGCCTCCGAAAGCAGCTCCAGACTGAACAGATACAGCGGAAGCATAGATGCTTTGCAAATGCCGTTTTGCTGCAAGTACCGCTGAAACTGATACAGCGCCATTTCATCCAGCGCGAGCTTCATCAGCCGCAGGCCCATCTCATCGACGGTGAAATAATGAAAGCTGCTGTTCTTGCTGAAACGGATCAGACGGCTACGCGGGTTTACCCCGTGAGCCATTTTTGCGTCCTTTTGTGGAAGAATGAAATTCTTCCTTCCGCCGCTCTCCATGGCCATGCAGAAATAGAGAAACCGGCTGCCGGTGCTGAGTGCGTGGAACTGCTTGGAGAGGAGCAGTGAGTTTCCAACCTGAATGAATCGTTTTTCTTTGTTATCCACCTTGGCGGATAAGGCCGGTACAATCGTAGGTCCGTGTTTTCGTTTGCTCAAATCAAACTTCTTCTTACGTGTGAGAATAGGGGGGTGGATGTCTCATCCCTTCGTAATAAATGCAGAAAGCCGGCCCTGTTTGACCACCCATTCAAGGCAGAAAAAATTACACTCAATGTAAACTTTCGTAAACACAGAATGGTCTGAATCTACATTAGGTCTACACTGAGTGTAATGCTTGTGAGTATGTTTACTTATTCCAACATTAAGCGTAGTGCGGCATCGAATGGGTATCTTCCGGTACACAGCCGAGAAAGGCGGCTCTTTTTACGAATCGGTCACGGAACACTTCTCCGGCAGGATCTGCGCCGCATGCTCAGCTGCCAATATCCAGCTCGTAGGTGCAGAGGTAGAACAGGAACGACGTCATCTGGTAGCGGCTGATGCGGGTGCCAGCGGATGCCAGCAGCTCGTCAAGGCTGCTGTCCCGGGTGGTAATGTCCTTTTCATCGCACCAGAGCATCGCTTTGGCTGCCTCTCTGTTGAGATCGGGGTTATCTCGAAGGAGCTGCCGGAGCTGCGCCTGATCCACGCCGGTATCGACGCCTGCCATGATCGCGTAGCGGCGGATCAGTACGCAGGCGGTCTGATAGTCTACCTTATCATCGTAGTCGGTGTTCGGGTCGTTCTGCCGGAGCAGTCTCGTCTGATAGGCCCAGCATACGGCATTATAGTAGGGATGCGCGGCATTGAATTCTTCGTCTTCACAGTCGGACGGCAGGGCGGTGTTGTCCGTTTCCGGCCGACCCGCGATGCGGTAGAGCACATCGACAAACTCACCCAGTCTTGCCGTGGCCTTGCCGCCGAAGGTGTCCGGCGCTTCCGGCTCCACATAGCCCTTGCGGTACATATAGAGAACGCTGGCCTGATTGAAAATGCTCTTGATGTCCGTGAATACCACCGTGTCCGCAAGGCTCCCGCCGCTGGACTCTTTGGCAAAGACGTGGGCGTAGTAATCGCTGTTGAGGATGTTGCCGGAGAGCTGGAACCTGCTGTCCACATAGAGCCGGTAGGCTTCCGCCAGCTTGCCGGAGACTGTGGTATTCTCGTCGGCGGGGATCACGGTTTCCGTACCGGCGTCATAGCGGAAGGTCTTCGTCAGAAAGGACTTATCCGACAGCACCGCTACATGGATGCCGCTGGAGAGTACATCGGTGCCCGCCAGCAGGCGGGAATCGTAGTCCACGCCGAAGAGATTCAGCAGTGTCGGCAAGATATCCGCCGTGGAGCAGTATTCATCCACCACGATGTTCTCTGAAAGGCCGGGAACATAGCAGATGAAGCTGTTGCGGTACTTCTCAAAGGTGGTGTCCAGCGTCTGCCCTGCCAGCTCGTTGTACTCGTCTTCGGTCAGGCCGTAGGGGTAGTGGTCGTTGGTCAGGACGATGCAGGTCTTGTCGGCAACGCCAGCTTCCTCCAGCCGCTGCATCAGGTACTCCAGTGCGTATTCCAGCTCCAGATTGCAGGCAATGTACGCCTTCACCGGCTCAGAATAGGGCAGATCTTTCACCGCGTCGCGGTTTTTGGCGCTCATGGCGTTGTCCCAGTTGTACTGGTAGTGACCGCTGAAGGTCATGTAATAGGCGTGGAAGGGTTCTCCGCTGTTGATGTAGTCGTCCACGGAGGCCTCCATCATCTCCAGATCGGAGGAGGGCCAGTCGATCTTCATGGCCAGACCAGAATCCGCCGCCTTGAACGTGTAGCCCATGTTGGCGTGGGTGATGTTCCGGTTGTAGAAATCCCCGATGTAGTCGTGATAGCCCCAGGCTTGATAGCCCATGCCCTTGAGCGCATTGCCCAGGCAGAACGGCAGATAGTTGGTACCCGCCACATTGAAGCTGGAATCCGTCTTCGTGCGGGACATATCCGGATAAAGCCCCATGCACATGGTGTATTCGCCGTTGGTGGTGACGGACTGGAACGTGCCGTAGTAATTTTCAAAGAGAATACCCGTATGGCTCAGCTTGTAGAGCGTCGGCGTCAGCTCCTCGCTGATAAACCACGGGCAGAAGCTCTCGGCGCAGATGGTGATGAGGTTATAGTCCTTAAGAAGTCCAGTGTAGTTGTTTTTGCGGGTGGGTGTTGCATTTGATAGATACTCGTCTGTGGCCTTGAGAATATCGCTGTCGGTACTGTCTGCAAGAGCCGTAAAATCGATGCTTTCGATCACGTTATAGGAGTTGCTGCTGTATGTCCGCGGAACATCGCTTATATTCAAGGACGACGGCGTGATCGTAATGCTGCCGCTGCCGCCGAAGAGCATGTATCGAAGCTCCTGCGCCGTGGTGGCCAGCATACCGATTTTTTTATAACTGCTGTCGGTGGAGGTGTTCACATTGGTGAAGGTATGATAGACGGAGAAGGTTTTATTCCGTCCGGCGTACATAAGTCCCGTGACCGTCAGCAGCAGTGCGAGGAGCACGGCAAAGGAGGCCATAGTCTGTTTCCAGCGCAGCCGCAGCTTCAGAGCCTGCGCCCTTCGCAGGGCAAGGCAGAGGATCACGACAATCAGCGGCAGCAGGAGGAGCAGGATCTTCAGCAGATTTTGGCGGATCCCATAGAGAAGCTGCGAGTTGAAATTGACGACCACATTTCCGCCCATGCCGATCTGGCTGACGGGCATGAAATCTCCGAAGATGCAGTGATAGACCAGCTGCACCTCGGCCAGCAGCACCTGTGCTGCGACCAGGAAAACCCCTGTGATCTGGCGCAGAACCTTTGGCAGGCTTGAGACTACCAGCGTGCAGAGTGCGCCACCCAGCAGGCCAAACAGGACAGGATATCCCGCGTACCGGTCCATCGAGCCGAATACGCACAGATGCAGGCACAGCTCCACATAAACGCCGGTCAGGCAGAACAGCAGGAGATTTTTGCGCCACGTATTCCAAAGGCCATGGCTCATGGGCACTGCCGCTTCAGCAGCAGTGCCAGAGCCTTGATTTGTATTTGTCATGGATACATCGGATGTTTTTTCTTTGAGCATATTAGTTCTCCCGTTGGGGCTTTTTTAAAAAGCTTTGTAGAATTTCAGCTGAATATGACAGATAGAGAGCTTATCTTAAAACAAATATTGAAAAAAGGCAACGGTTCCTGTAAAAAATTAGGAAAGATTTACAGGTCACGCGGAGAATTCTATGCACCAAAGTCTGTCAACCGCAGCTTTGCAGCCCGCCTCTGGGCTGCAAATAAGGACTCTGCACCTGAAAATTTTACAAGATACATACAGACACATTGCAAAAGCCGTGCTATACTGTATGGAAAATTGAGAGTAGCATTGTTTCAAGGAGGTGTGTGATGTGACGGAGACTGTGTTTCGCTTAAAGCAGCATTTGACTTCTTTTCAAATTATGATCCTCGGCTTTGCGGGCGTGATCCTGCTGGGGGCGCTGGTGCTGATGCTGCCTATCGCCACAGTACAGCGGGTCTGGACGCCGTTTCATGAGGCACTGTTTACCTCCACTTCCGCTGTCTGCGTGACGGGGCTGGTGGTGCAGGATACCGGCAGTTACTGGTCCGCCTTCGGTCAAACAGTCATATTGTTGCTGATCCAGATTGGCGGGCTGGGGGTGATCACCGGTGCGGTGACCTTCCTGATGCTCGCCGGGCGGAACATCACGCTCAAGGAGCGCAGCGCCATGCAGGACGCCATCTCCGCCCCTGCGGTGGGCGGCATCGTGCGCCTGACGAGATTTATCCTCAAGGGGACCTTTCTGGTCGAGCTGCTGGGCGCGCTGGCGCTGCTGCCAGCCTTTTGCCGGGACTATGGACTGCGGGGCGTATGGATGTCCGTTTTCCATTCCGTTTCCGCCTTCTGCAATGCGGGCTTCGATATTCTGGGGCGGACGGATTCCCTCTACCCCTCGCTGACGGCGTATGCCGCCGACCCGCTGGTCAACATCGTTATCATGCTGCTGATCATCGTGGGCGGCATCGGCTTTCTAACGTGGGACGATGTCTGTACGCACGGTCTGCACCTGCGGCGTTACCGGATGCAGAGCAAGGTCATTCTGAGCGCGACGGCGCTTTTGATCACGATTCCGGCGGTTCTCTTTTATCTGACGGACTTTGCGGACCTCCCCGTGGGAGAGCGGATATTGGCCTCCCTTTTTCAGTCGGTCACGCCGCGGACGGCCGGCTATAACACAGTGGATCTGACGGAGATGACGGATGCCTCTCAGGCGGTCACCATTTTGCTGATGCTCACCGGCGGAGCACCCGGCTCCACGGCGGGCGGCATGAAGGTCACGACGCTGGCAGTTCTCATTGCCAACGCCATTGCCGCTTTCCGCAGGCGAGAGGATCCGCAGCTCTTCCACCGCAGATTGGAGACATCCACTGTCCGCAACGCCGCCGCCATTCTGCTGCTGTATCTGGGGCTGACCTTTGCGGGGGCGGCGGTCATCAGCACAGCGGAGGAGCTTCCCCTCGGTGCCTGTCTCTATGAAACAGCGTCCGCCGCCGGTACGGTGGGCCTGACGCTGGGGCTGACGCCGCAGCTGGGAGTCCTGTCGCAGAGCATTCTCATCCTGCTGATGTATTTCGGGCGCGTCGGCGGATTGACCTTGATCTACGCCGCATTCTCCGGGCATGATCTGACTTACGCCCGCTATCCGCAGGAGAAAATTACCGTAGGCTGAAAGGAGCACACGATGAAAACGGTATTATTGATCGGACTGGGCCGCTTCGGGCGGCATCTTGCCATGCAGCTCAACGAGCTGGGCCATCAGGTGATGGCAGTGGACAAAGACGAGGAGCGCGTCAACGAGTGTATGCCCTTTGTCACCAACGCGCAGATCGGCGACAGCACCCGTGTGGACTTTCTGCGCTCGCTGGGCGTGAGCAATTACGATGTCTGCTATGTCACCATCAGCGGAAATTTTCAGAATTCGCTGGAGACGACGTCGCTGCTCAAGGAGCTGGGAGCAAAATATGTGGTATCCCGCGCTGAGCGGGATGTGCAGGCGAAATTTCTGCTGCGCAACGGCGCGGACGCGGTCGCCTACCCGGAAAAGCAGCTGGCGAAGTGGGCGGCCATCCGCTATACCTCCAACCATATTTTCAGCTACATTGAGCTGGACGAGCAGCACGCCATTATCGAGGTTGCCGTGCCGGAGGATTGGCAGGGCCGCAGCATCGGCGAGCTGGACATCCGCAGAAAATGCGGCGTCAATATCCTCGGCGTGAAGCGGAACGGCAAGACCGATGTGAACATCTCCCCGGAAACTGTGCTGGACGCTGATATGACGCTGCTGGTGCTGGGGGAAAACCAAGAACTTAAGAAGCACTTCCGGCTGTAAAGCAACATAGAGTCTTGCACGTATAAGGGCTTGATGCGCCGGAGGGGCATCTCAACAAAAGCGCGCAGGTTTGCGGAGGAGGATTCCGCGTTGCGCAAAGACAGCAAAAAATGAGGGAGGACGGCTCTGTCCTCCCTCATTTTTGCCCTGCGCTTTCGCCCTTCTCCGTCAGCTGTTTTTCCAGTGCGGTCTGTCTGGCCAGGATGGCATTGACCTTGTCGTAAAGATCCTCGATCATGATCTCTGTCTTGAGGTTGACCTTATAATCGTTCTCTGCACGGCGGCGGTCCTTTTCCTCCTGCCGGTTCTGGCTCATCATGATGAGCGGCGCTTGAATGGCCGCGACGCACGAGAGCACGAGGTTCAGCAGAATGAAAGGAAAGGGGTCGAAGGCCTTGGCCGCGAGCAGCGTGTTGACAACCATCCAGAGGATCAGCACGCCGGTGAAGGCGAAGATAAACGCCCAGCTGCCCGCGAATTTAGCAATGGCGTCTGCCGCCCGCTGGCCGAGGGTGTATTTTTCATTTTCGCCTGCGAGATTTTCGGAAATCTTACTGTCCGCCAGCAGGTTCAGTACCTCTTCGTCCGTCATGTCGTGGCGGATGTCCTTGAGGACTTCTCTCAAAAGCTTTCTGTTTTCCTTCATAATATCATCCTTTTTTATCTGACCGGCGCGTGATCGCGCCGGTTTTATGCTTCATTTTTCGGCGCGCGCAGAAAAAAGTCCGGCCCCTTGATCTCAAACAAAATGAGCGACACGCCCAGCAGCAGGTCGGCGTGCTGGGACGGCTCCTCCAGCGGGATCGCGAAATCCTCCTGCAATCTGCGGATGCGGTAGAGCACGGTGTTGCGGTGGGTATAGAGCGCGTCGCTGGTCTTTTTCAGCGAGTGGCAGCAGGTGAGGTAATGGTAGAGCGTTTCACAGTACTGTGTATCCTTTTCACGGTCGCGGGCGGCAAGGCGGTGCAGCGCAATCGGGATTAGGTCGCCGCGCCCCTCCAGATTTTTCAGCAGCAGCGGCGTGCGCAGCTGCGCCACGGAGCAGACCGGCTCCCCGTGAAAGCGCTCGTCCGTCATCAGCTCCAGCGCCTCGCGCGCCGTGCGGTAGAGCCCCGGGAGATCAAACAGCTCATCCAGCGGCTCGGACACGAGGATCTTGAGCTGAAACTCCTTTGCCAGCGTGGAAAGCGTGTCCGCATCCCCCTCTCTGTGCAGAAAGAGGAAAATATCGCCTTTGTACAGAAACGGATGAGCGTCTGGGATCTGCGTCTCCAGTTCCTCCCTCAGATGCCGCTTCCCCATGTACGCATTATGGTAGGCCTCAAGATCGATGAGGGCGAAGGTCAGCGGGTGGAAATCCGCCAGGTAAGTGCCGGACGCCTGTAGCTGGAAGTGCGCGGCGGAAGAAAATCCGCCGTCCAGCAGGTGCATGAGGATGTCCTCCGCCGTTTCAAAGGGCTTGTCCTGATGGCTCGCCTCCACAAACAGCTGCTTGGCGAGAATGCGCTCCACCAGCTCCCAGGTTTGCGGCGGAATCTTTTCCAAATGTCCGTCCGTATCCACGCAGATCAGGCAGCCGAGGCGCACGCCCGCGCTGACGAGCGGCGCAAAACGCCGCCGATAGGGGCTGTCCGCCAGCTGGACATAGTCCGCCCAACCGGCTGTGAGCATTGGGTTTCTGCTGATGATTGCGCCGGCCTCATAGGAGATCTCGCCGCGGCGCACGGCGGTTTCAAAGAGCGCATCGGAAAAGCCGAGCGGCAGGTGGTGCGCCGCAATATGAAAGGTGTCGTCCAGCACCAGAAGTGGGCAGCCCAGCAGTTCCCCTGTGCTCAGCGCTAACTACCGGAGATCATCCTGCGAAAAGAACTCCTCCAGTAGCGCCTCTGCATTGCACGACTCCCAGCGTTTTTCCTCCATGGTCTGCCTCCTTCTTCGGCTTGTGCATTCGGTACAAGTCGTTTTTTCTTTATTGTATCGGCAGCTTCTTGTTTTTGCAAGAGGAAAAGCTAAATTGTGTGTCAGAAAGGAAAGTTTGAACGATTTATATACAGATTCACGGAGGGATGATTACGAAATGTGAAAATTGCGGCAGAAATGAGGAGCCAGCTTCATCTATCGCAGCAGCATCAACGGCAGAACGGAGGAGCATACGCTCAGGCCAAGGAGACCGTGATGGCGGAGCTGCGCCAGACTTTCCGCCCTGAGTTCCTGAACCGTATCGACGACATCATCGTGTTCCGCGCCCTGACGGAGCAGGATATCGAGGAGGTCGCCCGCCGGATGCTCAAGACCGTGGCCGGACGCATGGAGGCCATGGACATCCATCTGGATGCTTCCGACGAGGCGGTAAAGGAGCTTGCTAAGGAGGGCTTTGACCCCAGATACGGTGCGCGTCCCCTGCGCCGCGCCATCCAGAGCAAGGTGGAGGACGCCGTGGCCGAGAAGATGCTGGACGGTACACTCAAGACCGGCGATACCGCAAAGCTGGCCGTGGAGGACGACAAGCTGGTTGTCACCAAGTGATCATCCCGTGGAAGTTCCTGATACATACCTGAAAAAGATCCCCGGATGGCTATGCACCATCCGGGGATATTGCTGTCAAAAAAGCATAGCTTGACTGATGTGGGGAATCGCTGTGTGGTGAAGAACTTGCCGGACTTGTGACAGAAAAATCGGCATATGTTAATTTTGCTTTTTAGAGCGTCGAACAATAACGTAGATCAACCACTCTATGGCTAAGACGCCAAGATAAAAAGCCGCCCATATAGCAAAACTAATCAGCTTTACTTCTAATGTCTGTACAGTTCCATGCCCATCTACTGTTCTTGCGAATAAGAACGCACTAAAGCATAAGAAAATAATAAGTTGAATGATTTGAAGAATTTTCCAACCTTTGTTTTTCATAATTAGCCTCCTGCAATTTCAATCTTTATATTCTAATTCATAAAATTATACCACATAATTTATGAACAATGCTATCGAAGCTTTGTAAAACATATTAAAGTCCGAATGGTTTCCCTGTCCATACTTTCTCGTTCTTGCTTGTGCTTTTGGCACAAGCTCTATTTCTTTTCTTGTACCGGCGGCGTATTGTCTTTACCGCAGAAAAAGCTAAACTATACAGCAGAAAGAGAAAAAAGAAAGAAGATGGCGTTATGAGTACAAAGTCCATGCGTATCCTGAATGTTGCAGCTGGTGTGCTGCTGATCGCCGCGGGCATCTATTGCTTGTGCAATCAGGACGTGGCGCTGCTCTCGGCGGGGCTGCTGCTTGGTATATTCCTGTTGCTGTCCGGCGTTGCGGAGATCGTGGTGTTTGCCGCGACAAGCGGCGTGATGCTCGGCTCCGGCTGGCTGTTGCTCGATGGTATTCTGACGGTGATCATGTCGCTGTTCCTGCTTTTCAACCAGTGGTTCACGATGCTGTCGCTGCCGTTCCTGTTCACGCTGTGGCTGCTGTTTTCCGGCGTGTCGCAGTGCGTCAGTTCGTTTGATCTGCGCGCCCTCGGTGTCCGCGCGTGGGGATGGATCCTTGCAGTCGGCATTCTTTTGACGCTTGCCGGTTTCATTTGCCTGATGGATCCGTGGGTCAGCGTGGCGGCCATGGGCATGACGGTCGGCATCGTATTTCTGCTGGAGGGCGTCAGTTCCATTGTCTACGCCTGCATTTCCAGAACAAAGGACATTTGATCGGCAGGCACTGCTGCGGCGCGGCTGATACCACGCCGCCGTGCTTCACATAAATTGGAATCCCATATTTCATCTTGAATGGAGGAATTGTTATGGTACCCAGCATCTATGGTGAAAACATGTTTGATGATTTCTTTGATGGCAGCTTCTTTGGCGGTCACAGCCCGCTGTTTGGCAAGCACGCCAGAAACCTGATGAAGACCGACATCCGCGAGACGGACGACGCCAAGGCTTACCGCTTTGCGGTGGAGCTGCCCGGCTTTGAAAAGGACGAGATCCATGTGGACGTGCAGGACGGTTACCTGACCGTCAGCGCGGAGAAGGGCCTCGACAAGGACGAAGAGAACAAGAAGGGCCGCGTGCTGCGTCAGGAGCGCTACTCCGGTGCCTGCTCCCGCAGCTTCTACGTCGGCGACGTGAAGCCCGAGGACGTGAAGGCCAAGTACGAGTCCGGCGTGCTGACCGTGCTTATCCCGAAGGAGGAGCCGAAGAAGCTTACCTCCTCCAGCAAGATCGCCATCGAGTAAGTCAATAGAAAAGGCGGCCTGCCTTCCGCAACAGGAAAGGCAGGCCGCCTTTTCCTTTCGCGAGGAGGATATGGCAGTATGGTGAAAACACTGTTTCAGGCGTCTACATGGAACGCGCTGGCGCTTGGGAATTTCGATACGGTCATCAGTGTGCGGGAGCTTCTGCGCTGTGCCGATACCGGGGTCGGCATCGGCACAGCGTTGGACGGCGTGATAACTTTTGAAAACGGCGCAGCCTACAAGACAGCGCCGGACGGCGAGGTCACCGTTATGAGGCCGGAGGACAGCATGGCGTTTGCCGCAGCCATGGTGTTTGACGAACACGCCCCGGAGATAGCGCTGAACGGCATCGATGATCTTACCTCGCTCAAGCAGATGCTTGCGCCGTTTGTGCAGGGAAATCCCAATCTCTTTTATATGATCAAGGCCGGCGGCGTTTTCAAGACTATGCATACGCAAAGCTGGAACAGCTGCCGGAAGCCCTACCCGGTGCTTTCTGAGGCGGCGAAAAGCCGGAACGAATTTTGCTTTGAAAACACCCGCGGCAATGTGATCGCCGTCTGGTGCCCGCGGTATGTGGACGGCATTTGCATACCGGATTGGCATTTTCATTATCTGAGCAGCGACAAAACGCAGGGCGGGCATATCCTCGACCTATCGGCGGAGCGGCTGCATCTGAAGATCAACCGGATCGGGCGTTTTGATCTACTGCTGCCGCAGACGACGGAGTTTGCGCACTGTGAGCTGCGCGAGGGGAAAAGCGCCGCAGCTGAGAGGTTTGCCGCCTGTCAGGCAACAGCCGACAAGCTTTTATAAAAATCATGAATCTTATGTGTAACGGAGAGAAAAAATGAAAACGGAAGCTTCTGCGCAGAACACCTGTGTGATCTAGATCGATCACCCGAATCGCATCGTTTCCTTCCAAAAGGCAGAAGGCTTTGAGCCGCAGTCCTTTGCCTCTCCCGATGAGCGGCTTGCATACGCTTTTGAAAAGTGCGCGAGCGGATATCGCGTGCAGTAAAAAGCCGCACAGCAAACAAATGATCCTGAAAGGGGCGAATATGATGAATAAGCTGATCTCTTACTTTGGAACCTTTACCCCCGGGGCTGATGGCGCGGTCGGTGCATTTCAATTTGAGTATCTGACAAGCCTCGGCTTTGCCGCACTCGTCATTTTTGCGGACGTGCCATTGTGCGCCGATCCCATGTACTTCGCAAATTTGCGATTCCAGCGCCGGTGATCTCCGGCCTGCTGTTTTCCGTCCTAATTGCCATTTTCAAGGGAACTGGCATTCTTGCCATTTCTTTCGATACAAACGTTTCGCAACGTTCCGCTACTATTGCCTCATGCATGTCTATGCGCTGGGGTGGTTTGACGGTTACTTTTCCTCTGCGCTTAATTTCTGCTTCTGTGGCATAGTAATGCTCCCTCCATGATTGACAGTGTTTTATTTCACTGTCTCTCATAGAGGCAATGTCATTAAGTTTGCGCGCAAAACGCTCAATCACTTATGATGGTGATTGAGCGTTTTTATTTCAGCGCAGGGGGATATATAAAAATATGCTTATCGGCTTAACTCAGCAAGGCACAAGATTTAGGTGCCTTTCCCAACTGATTCTCGCTGTTCCTGCGATTGAATCAGGGGTAAAGCTGATCCATACAAACCACATTTTGTAGGTTGCTGTCTAAAGTCGATAAGCATTTATAAAAATAATATTTTTTCACAAAAACACTTGACAAATCAATAAAAATCGAAGGCTTCGCCTTGAAAATGATCGCATCTACATACTATTGCTTCTCCCATTTGAATGCAGTCACCTGACTCCCATCGCTATAGACATAAGTATCTACTAAAATGCCCTTATGCTTTTGATACAAGTGCTTTTGATACAGGTCTCCACCATTATAATCTTCGACAATCTTTATGTTCAGAATCAGTCTACCACGACGGCGCAAGCCCTTGCACGCACCAAGACACGAATGACTACTTGGCTCAATAGTAACTTCCGAGGCCGTTGGAAGGAAGTGAGTGGTCCGAATGTTACACTTGCTTCCAATCAGTGGATGATCGTTATGAGAATCGGTAAGCAGGGAGGAAACTACGACTATCATTACTGGTATCGTACAAACGATGGTCCATGGGCTAATAAACACGGACAGACACCATCCGTCCTTCTGCCTGCATCTGATATGCCAACAACTAATTCTTCGTCTGGATGGACATTAAATGGAAAAACCGGATTTTACAATAGCAGTATCGTATATTGTCAGCTTTTAAGTGAATATGTAATTTCTTGCGCCTGTGTGCCTTTGTGTTATACAGGCGCATTTTGTTTTGGTTGCTTTGGGACAAATTGGTGCTGTTGACAAAGGGTCCCGTCAAGATTTATGCGCAAAATTATTTGCAGGCTCCGGCTGAGTGAAGTCAGCCGGCAATATCCAGAGCGTTCTCTTTACTATGGAAAAACTCCAACTATACAGTCTTTCCCCGTAATGCTACAATGAAGCTGTATTTCAGGGCGAAGTAAGTTAGGGCGGAGTAAGTTAGGAAAGAAAGAGTGGAAAGGAGGTAGTATGCCCTTTGCACAGCTCATGGCGGTTTTACCGCTTAGAGATGTGGCATGCTCCTTGCGAGTACCGTCGAACTCAAACGGCTTGAAATGTAATAAGGACGAGAATGAAACCGTAATTGCTCATAGGAGTGATTGCGGTCTTTTTTGTCCCAAAATCGAAAGGAGCAATTTACTATGAGTGAACCCAGCAACGGCGCGTGGCCCTTTCAGGAGATCCCCGAAGAAGAAGGATTGGATATCAGCGCGATTTTTGGAGACAGCAGCGCTGCACCGCAGGGAGATCCGTTTGCACCTCCGGCGGCAGCACAGAGCGTTCCGTCGTCTCCGACACCCGTGGCGCAGGAAATCACACCGGCAGTTGCTGCAACATCGCAGCCGACAACCGCACCCATCGCCAAGGCGCCGGTCGAAGCTCCTGCGGAGAATCCCATTGCCGCAGCGTTTGAGCAGAAAACAGCGGAGAATACCAAGAAAGGCTTGTTGGAAAAGCCGCCGGTATTCTACCACAAGGGTGTGAAAGAGGAGATCGACGATCCCTCCATGACCTTTGAGGAGCTGCGCATCCGTAAGTCCGATGATTTTACCGATCTGGAGGAAGGCAAAAGGGTATCCTGGAGCGTGGAATACTGCGGCATCCGCAAGGAGGTCAAAGACCCCAAGGGGACCACGATCATTTCCATGAAGGAGATGATCGAACGCTCTCGCGAATTTCTCGACGCCCTCAAGAAAACGAAGGACAAAGATCCTTGCTGCTATGTAAAGCCCAAGGTGGAAATGAAAACCAAGGGAAATGCCGCTTATAAGGGGAAATTCGGCACCTTGGAAGAGGCTCGCAACTCGGATAAGGTTATCTGCCTGATCCCCTCCAACGACGGCAGGATCTATGAGCTTCGCAAGATGGAGCAGGGCGAGTTTATCGCCCCCAAAAAGAATGTGGTGGATTTCTCTGAGGTCAGAGCCGGGTTTTCCCCGGCTCTGCCGAAAATCCCCGCCGAGTTGATGGGACAGATCATCGCCTTTTTCCGTGCCTTTATGACGGATCATGGGGAGAATGAAGCATTTGCCCAGATTTACTGGGACAAGGCGGAAAAACGCTTTTTTGCCTACGTCCCCAAGCAGAGCGTGTGCAAGGAGGAAGTAGAGGCCAATCTCCATGACTGTCCCTATGACGATGAAGAGCGGTATCTCTGCTACGCGGATATCCACTCTCATAACAGCATGGATGCCTTTTTCTCCGGTAAAGATGATCAGGATGAGCGCTCCACAGGACTCTACCTCGTTTTGGGAAAACTTGATAAATTCTATCCGGACGTCAAAGCACGTATTTTCTGCGGCGACTCCTTTGTATCCATCGATCCCAATATTGTGATGGAAGGATTGGAGCAGCCGTTTCCCAAGGAATGGTTGACGCAGGTAAGTATCCGCAGCAGAAAGTCCGAGCGATTCAAAAAGCCGGATAAGCGCAGCTTCCGGGACCTTCTGGAGGAGGCGTTCCTATGAAGTTTCCAACGGATCGCCCGGTCAAGGTGGTCATGCTGGGAGCCGGCGGCACAGGAGGCTATGTTGCCCCGTATGTGTTTCGCCTGCTTCATATGCTGGATCGTCCTGCCCGCTTTGTTGTCTGCGATGGGGATATTGTCGAGCCAAAGAACCTGGACCGGCAGAACTTTGTCCCCGCAGACTTGGGTGAAAATAAAGCCCGCGTGCTGGCAGAGCGGTATTCCACTGTGCTTGGAATGGAGACAGAGTATGTTCCCAGCTTTATTGAAAAGCTGCCGGATCTGATGGAACTGATCGAGCCGAAGGAATGGGAGCTGAATCCCTATTCTACCAAGCGGGCGAAGGAAATGGTACTGCTGCTGGGCTGCGTGGATAACAATAAGACGCGGCAGCTCTGCCATCAGGCTTTTCATCAGAGCGAGGAACTCATCTACATCGACAGCGGCAACGGAAAGTATACCGGACAGGTCGTGTGCGGCGTGCGAAGAAACGGAAGAACGATCCGCAAATCTATTGGCGGCGTTCATCCCGAAATGCTGAAGGACACCGACCTGTTTCCCTCGGAGATCAGCTGCGCGGAAGCCGCACAGGAAGATCCGCAGAGTATTGTGGCCAATGTGACTGCGGCGACCGCTGTGCTCATCATGGTCTATAACATTCTGACCCATGGAGAAAACAATGCCATGCAGACGGATTTTTCCACCCGAACGATCCGGATGCAGACGGTGCTGGAAAAAAAGACAAGGAGGCGTGCAGCATGAGCCGAGCAGTAGTTGACGCAAAAGAGTTTTCCCATGCAATGAGCAAAGTCAGTAAAATCCTCAAAAAGTGCGCAATACCCATTTTGGAGGAAGTCTGCCTTCGGATTCAGAATGGGCGCTGCACATTGACGGCAACAGATCTCGAAACATGGTTTACGGCAGAGCTCCCGGCTTCGGGCGATGATATGTTCTTTGCTTTCCGAAAAACCAAGGACATCCTGCGCGCCTGTTCCCACTTTGCCGGTGAGCTGACGATGGAATTTTCCGAAACGCAGAGCGGCAGTAAGAAAGCCGGAAGGGTTTTGCTCCGCTGTGAACGCCGCGGTGCGGTATTTGAGGTCTACGACGGAGCGGATTATCCGAATACGCCGCAGGCTTCGGAGGGCGATGCATTTTCAGTAAGCAGCGCGAGGCTTTCCGCCTGTGTGGAGCGTGTGCGCTATGCTGCGGAAAAGCCCAGCGTGAGTGCAAGACCCGCCGCGATCTGCGTGCAGTTTTGCGGGAATCGCGTCTACGCACTGGATGGAACCCGCCTTGCCTGCGATACGCTGGAAGGTGTTTCTTTCCCAAAGCCTTTTTTGGTGCGCGTCATAAAAATATGCACGATTACAACCAATAAAAGGGCGATCACCCAGCCGATATTGACACCGAATAATTTCGGCAAAATCGCACTGTCGGCAAAGCGGCTCATCGTCGGATAGCCGAACGCCGCCCGATCTTTCCACGGACCGAACTGCAAATAAACGATCCATTTTAACGCGATGTAATTCATCATTAATGTCGTAATCGCCTCGCTGGCGTGCCAGCGCGCTTTTAAGTAACCTGCGATCAATCCCCACAAGCCGCCACCGATAAAGCCGACTAACAGCATGACGATCAATAAAATAGGTTTCGGCCACGAGGAAAAATTATAGGCAAAGAAACTGCCGCAGAAACCGCCGATCAAAATTTGTCCCTCAGCGCCGATATTCCAAAATTTCATTTTAAAGGCAATCAAAATGCCTAAAGAAGTGATAACCAACGGCACCATATTGACGATAGTCTGCTTGAAGCGGTAGCTGCTGCCGAACGCTCCGTCTAACATCGAGATGTAGACGCTAAGCGGATTATAGCCTAAAACGGCTAAAAATATCGCGACGGCAGCCAGTGCCAAAAGAATGGCTAAAAGCATATTACAAGTCTTGTGCAAAGTCGTAATATCGCCGCGTTTAAC
>ENA-ORIC01001787-ORIC01001787.1-human-gut-metagenome-genome-assembly--contig:-NODE-1787-length-19287-cov-8.406351_pt1 | contig 19287 bp, 16 predicted proteins | sample MGYA00243023_ERZ508732 | MGnify/ENA primary metagenome ERZ508732 (study PRJEB26277, sample SAMN04329767) | human gut metagenome | biome: human-associated habitat | host: Homo sapiens | place: USA...
TTGAAAAATGCGGGAATGAAGCCCCAGATGGCTCCTGCTGCCAGGCTGGCCACGATCATGCACAGGATCACAACTGCGTTTGGAAGCTTATCTCCCAGACAGATCATGCAGGCTGCTGCTGACAAACCGCCGATCAGTACCTGTCCCTCACCGCCGATATTCCAGAATTTCATCTTAAATGCCGGAGTCAGTGCCAATGCGATCAAAAGCAGGATCGCTATATTCTGAAAAGTGACCCAGGTCTTGCGGACGGATCCGAAAGCACCCAGAACAATGGACTGATATACCTGTAAAGGATTGATTCCCGTGGTGATTGTTGTAATGATACCGCACAGGATCAGTGCCAACAGGATTGCCAGAAATCGGATCCCCAGAGCTTTGTACCAGGGGAGTGCATCTCTTTTTACGATATGAAACAAAGGCTCTTTATTCTTTTCCTTCATGTTCTTTGCCTCCTACTCTGGTCATCAGCATACCGACCTCATTTTTGTCTGTCTTTCTCGCATCCAGAATACCACTGACTTCTCCGCCGCACAATACCATGATACGGTCGGACAGCTCCATCAGCACATCCAGATCCTCACCTACGAAAATCACGGCAACGCCCTTTTTCTTCTGTTCATTGATCAGGTCATATATAGTATACGAAGAATTGATATCCAGTCCACGTACCGCATAAGCCGTTAACAATACGGTAGGCGCAGACGCAATCTCTCTTCCAACGAGAACCTTCTGTACATTACCACCGGACAATCTGCGTACCGGAGTGGTGATACCCGGGGTTACAACCTCCAGATTTTCTACCACATCAGTCGCAAGCTGTTTGGAAGGCTTCCGGTTCGTAAACGGTGTATGTCCCTGTCGGAAGGAACGTAACATCATATTATCGGTCAGATCCATATTGCCTACCAGGCCCATGCCAAGACGATCCTCCGGTACAAAAGAAAGTGATACGCCCATCTCTGCGATCTTCAACGGATCCTTGCCGATCAGCATTTCCTTACTTCCATCATCTTCCACATAGCTGATCGTGCCGGCTTCTGTTAGCTGCAGACCTGCAATGGCTTCCAGAAGCTCCTTCTGTCCACAGCCGGAGATACCGGCGATTCCCAGGATCTCACCACTGTTGGCGGTAAAGGAGACATCCTTCAGCTTAACGATACCTTCTTCGTTACGTACAGTCAGTCCCTGTACTTCGATACGGGGCTTCGGATTCACAGGTTCCGGTCTGACAATATTCAAAGTAACCGCATGTCCCACCATCATATTGGTCATTTCCGTAACGGTGGTATCCTTTGTCAGCATGCTTCCAATATACTGACCGTTACGAAGCACAGCCACCCTGTCGGACAAAGATTCCACTTCATGCATTTTATGGGTAATGATAACAATGGCTTTACCGTCATCTCTCATTTTCCGGAGAACGTTAAAGAGCTTCTCGGTCTCCTGCGGTGTCAGTACAGCGGTAGGTTCATCCAGGATCAGGATATCCGCACCACGATACAGCACCTTTACAATCTCTACGGTCTGCTTCTGGGACACCGTCATATCATAGATTTTCTGCTTCGGATCTACTTCAAAACCGTATTTTTCACAGATTTCCTCTATTTTCCGGGAAGCCTCCTTGATATTAAGCCTGCCTTCCAGACCCAAGATGATATTCTCGGTAGCGGAAAGTACATCGATCAGCTTAAAATGCTGATGCACCATACCGATTCCCAGTCGTAACGCATCCTTGGGGGATTTGATGACCTCTTCCTTACCGTTAATAAATATCTGTCCCTCATCCGGAAAATAAATACCAGAGAGCATATTCATCAGTGTCGTCTTACCGCTGCCGTTTTCCCCAAGCAGTGATAATATCTCACCCTTATAGATATCCAGATTTACCTTATCATTGGCAATCACGGATCCAAAAGTCTTGGTAATGTTTTTCATTGAAACCGCAGCTACTTTTGTCTCTTTTTCCATCCTAGTCACCTTTCCAATTTATCCACGACCTGCAAATTTTCAAGTCTTTTAATACCTGGCATAAGCACACTGACCGCCCCTTTTCTACCTCATCCATCCACAACAAGCAAAAGATCCATAAGGTAGAAAAAGGGCGGCGCGGCGATAAACGCTGCGCCGTCCGGGCTATTTCAATAAGTCAATTAATACTGCTCATCCAACAGGTTGATTCCATCAATTCTTACATTGAAGTAAGGAGCGGAACGGAATGCAACATCGGACTCATGGAAGTATCCGTCACTTACTACCTCATGGTCGGGAGTATAATCAGGATCGGTATCGATATCAGCTTCATAGCTGTCCAGAGCCTTGCCGTCTACAGTAAAGGTGGCGATATCATATACATGAGTCTTGCCTGCGATCAGATCAGCCTTTGCAGCTTCTAATGCTTCTGCAGTACCGTCTGCTACAGCAGCACCAAGATCGCTCAGCTCTACAGAGCCGGTCTCCAGAGTACCACACCAATCGGTATCGATAGGAGTTCCATCTGCTACACATTTAATAGCATACTCAAAGTAAGGCTCCCAGTTAACTCTGGAAGATACCAGGAAGGTATTGGGGCAGGCTGCCTCAGTGCTTCCGTTGTAAGATACATTGGGAACACCTGCGGTCTCACATGCGGTAGGAGCACCCATGGAGTCTGCATGCTGGCTGATCAATACACATCCGCCCTCGATCAGCTTGTTAGCTGCTTCTTTCTCAGCGGTCTCATCATACCAGGAACCGGTAAAGGTTACATCCATGGTAACGCTGGGGCATACGGAACGGGCGCCCAGGAAGAAGGATGTATAACCGGACATAACTTCTGCATATGTATAAGCACCTACATAACCCATCTTAGCCTGATCTTCAGTAATATCACCGTTAGCGATCATCTCATTCAGCTTCATGCCTGCAACGATACCTGCAAGGTAACGGCCATCATAAATGGAAGCAAATGCATTGTGGAAGTTGTCCAGACCCTCGGTATGAGCCTTGGTTCCTGTTGCATGGCTGAACTGAACATTAGGATACTCCTTAGCAGCCTCGATGATGTAGTCCTCATGTCCAAAGCTGTCTGCGAAAATGAAATTGCAACCTGCATCAGCAAGCTCACAAGCTGCTTCATAAGCTTCCTGTCCTTCAGGAATGTTGGTCTTGGTCATGTACTCAATGCCAAGCTTCTCACAAGCTGCCTTTGCTCCGTTCAGGAAGTTCAGATCATAAGTAGAGTTCTCATCATGCAGGAAAATAAAACCTGCCTTTACACCACTGACTGCTTCGCCATCAGCTGCTTCAGTAGTAGCTGCCGCATCTGTAGTAGCTGCAACAGTTGCCGCATCTGTGCCGGTGGTTGCTGCGTTATTGGATCCGCATCCTGCCAGAGCAGTAACTGCGAGAGCCATAGCTGCGAGTAAACTTACGACTTTCTTTTTCATAATTCTCCTCTTTCTGCGCTGCTGCTTCGTTACAGATCCATGTAGCAGCGCGGGCACAGATCTGCAGATAAACCGGTGAGTCAACGCAAAAAGGGTGTATGACACCTTCATACAACCCCTTTATTGTACTCTCTCAACATTAGTCAGTATAAGCATTTGTCTGACTTTTTGTCAAGACCGAAATACGATCTCTCCGGTCTTGTCATCCATGCTTTCCACAATAGCGAGCGACTCTACACGGATACCCTTGGAACGGATCAGGTCGCCGCCCTTCTGGAATCCCTTCTCAACGGCAATGCCGACACCCTCTACAGAAGCTCCCGCTTTATTGACAATGTCGATCAAACCCTCCAGTGCGCATCCGTTGGCCAGGAAATCATCAATGATCAGAATATGATCTTCCGGATGCAGAAATTTTTTGGAGACGATCACGTCATATACTCTTTTGTGCGTAAAGGATTCGATCTTGGTGGAATATACTTCTCCGTCAATATTTACGGACTGGGACTTTTTTGCAAATACCACCGGCACATGAAAATGCTGGGCTGCCACACAGGCAATACCGATACCGGAAGCCTCCACAGTCAGGATCTTCGTAATCTTACGGTCTGCGAACAGACGCGCCCACTCTTTTCCCATTTCATTGAACAGCTCAATGTCCATCTGATGATTCAGAAAAGAATCTACTTTTAATACATTCCCTGCTTTTACTGTACCGTCTTTGCGAATGCGCTCTTCGAGTAATTTCATTGTATGTCTCCTCTTTTGTTTCTACTTAATATATTCTGTGGTAGTACTTTAGGCTTTTATGTCTCTTATTATACGCAGGATATTGCTCCTTTTTCAATAGAAGAACTATATTTCTTGCTATTTTGATTACATTTTGCTATGTTAACCATGAGAATACTGAAATTACGAGGTGCCTTATGCCTATCAGAGGATATATCATAGAAAAATATAATGCTATGACCAACGCTTATACCTGCAATCGTCTGGTACAGGAAGCTTCTGCCCTGGATATAGATCTGCAGATTGTAGGGATCCACGATACTATGGTCTCTCCGCATGGTGTTATAAATCATGGTAAAATACTGGAACCCGTGGATTTTGTCATCAACCGCTATAAATGGGGGCGGGAAAAGGATGCTATAAATGCACTTGCTACCCGAAGCTATAATCCTTTAACTGCTTATAATATCTATATTAATAAATTTGAACAGGTACGAAGGCTTCACTCCGAAGCCTTTTTGATCCCGAAATATCTTTTGGGAACTTCTCTGTTGCCTTTTTCTTCTATTGTAGAACAATTGGGCCTTCCTTTTGTCGCTAAAGGACTGGAAAGCTCCATGGGAGAAGAAATCGCCTGCATCCGGGATAAGGCTTCTTATGAGGAACTCTCTCTTAACTACCCTTCCTCCAAGGAATGGCTCTTCGAAGAATTTATCTCGGAAAGCTACGGTAGAGATCTGCGATTTTACAGCATCCGCGGAAAAGCCGTTGCCTGTATGCAGCGCAGATCCCAGGGGGATTTCCGTGCAAATGTAGCTCTGGGAGCTTCGGTAGAGCCTTACCCTGTCACGTCCCACATCCGTACCATAGCCGCAGATATTTACGAGCAGACTGGACTGGATTTTCTGGGAATTGATCTGCTTTTTGGCAGAGAAAAACCTTATTTTTGCGAAATCAATGTCATGCCGGGACTGGAAGGTATTGAAAAGGCTTCCGGCATAAATGTTGCGGGAAAAATTATTGAGACGATACAATCTGACTTTACATCAAAGACTTAGTGTAAAAAATAGTTTTTTCATGCGCAAATATGTGCCTGCACAGTGTACGAAAATACATGATACTAAAGTATCTGGAAAATTGCAGGCTACAAAAAGGTATTTATATGAATAACACTTCCGAAACATCACTGCAATTTCATAAAATCACTACACGTAAGGAGGCGGAAGACTTCGTCTATGCTTCCTATCTGCGAGCTTCCACACATCAGGACTATGCCGCAAAGGATGCCGGAAAAAGACATCCTGAGCTGACGAGATCTCTGCTTTGGCAAAAATCCGTTACTCCCTGCATCGTTGTCACCGGAAGCAAGGGAAAAGGCTCCGTTTCCAACATGATCTCCCGAATCCTGCAGACAAGATTCTCTGTGGGACTGATGACCAGCCCTCATATCACGGACTTTTGCGAACGCTTCCGTGTCAATGATACGATGATCAGTGAATCTGACTTCTGCCGTCTGATGACAGAGATCCAGCCAGAGATTCTGAATATTGCCTCTGATCTGCCGGAGTCAGTATGTATCAGTCCCATGGGAATCCAGGCCGATCTGGCACTGGCTTATTTTTCGGAAAAACATACGGATTTCAATGTACTGGAATGCGGTAAAGGTGCAAAATACGATGATGTGAATAATGTACGTCATGATTATGCCGTGATCAACCGGATTTTTCTGGAGCATACGAGGGAACTGGGTGATACGCTGACTGCCATTGCGGAAGATAAATCCCACGTTATCACCGGAGAGCAGAAGTGTGTCTATTTTGCGGAGCAGGAACCGGAAGTTCTGGAAGTTCTGCAGCGCCGTGCCGAAACTCTGCATATTCCCTATAAGATCTACGGTCGGGATTTTCATGCGGAAAACATCCGTTATACCTGCTTCGGAATGCAGTTTGATGTTGAAATCGGAGACAACATTTATGCGGATTTACAAATTCCGTTGCTGGGAGAACATCAGGCGAAAAACTGTGCTCTGGCACTTGCTGTGTGTGTGGATGTGCTGTCTGATCTGCGCAGGGAATCCGCAGTTTTTTCTTTGCCAGACATCCGGAAAAATCTGTCTCTGCTACACTGGCCGGGACGCATGGAAGTCCTGCGTTCCAAGCCGTTTGTTCTGCTGGATGCCTGTATCAATGCCACCAGCTGTGAGAATGTAAAGGAAGTCCTGCGACATCTGGGGGTTTGGAATTGCACTGTTATTGTGGGAATTCCGGAGGATAAGGATTATGCCGGTGTGGTCAGATCCATGAAAGGTATGGCAAACCGGATCCTTCTCACCAGATCCGGAAATCCGCACTATCATTTTTCCAAAAAACAGCAAGAGACATTAGCGGGAGCGGGCATTGGTGCAGAATGGACAGACTCGGTGGAACAGGCACTTACTCTGGCGGATTCTTTTTCGGATCCCATTGTAATCTTGGGAACGACTTCGGTAATTTCCGAAGTAGAGCAGATTTTTCAGCAATCTTAACTTGCCCTCACCGGATACAGGTGCTACAATGAGGGCAAATAGAAGAGTAGCAAAACATTACGCAGAAAGGAGAAGTCCCATGACAGGTATTTACGGAATCAATTATTCTAATAATTATAGTCTGACCGGCAATTACGGATACGGTTATTCTACCAGTGCGGTATCTTCCGCACAGCCCGAAGAGAAAGGTATGGTGGTAAATCCCGGAAAATCCGATGTAGAAAAGCCCGGCAGAAAGTCTTCTCCCGCAGAATGCGAAACCTGCAAGAACCGGAAATATCAGGATGGTTCCAACGAAATGGTCTCTTTCAAATCTGCATCTCATATTTCACCACAGGCTTCCTCCTCCAGAGTTCGTGCCCACGAACAGGAGCATGTAACGAACGCTTACAACAAGGCCGCACAGAACAACGGCAAGGTTCTCTCCGCCACAGTGTCCCTGAGTTTCGTTGTATGTACGGATTGCGGCTAGTTCTACACCGCCGGCGGCACCACCACGACCAAGATCAGTTACCGTGACGAGAGCAATCCTTACCAGCAAAATAAGAAATCTGCCGATGCTGCCATGCTGATTGGACGGAATCTGGATCTGAGTGCGTAAATGAAACATAATTTTTGACACGCGAAAGCCCCCACCTTTTATGATATGTGAGGGCTTTTTTATTTTCATTTTAATACGCCACATACCAGTCCCGGCAGGGCAGGAGAGTGAATCCATCGAATTTTTCCGCATCTGTATAGTAAATGATATATATCTTATTTCTGTCAATATGCTCCCAGTCGATTCCCATAGTGAAGCGGATTCCCTTGCCTAGGAAAGACTCCGGCTTGGGAGGTGCATCGCTTAAGTTCCTGTTGGCAAGGTATTCTGCAGCGTCAATCTCTCCGTAGAGCAAAACACTGGGATATTTGATGGCATCTTCGATCTCGATCTCACGACCGCTTTCCGCCGCAATCTCCATGGCTTTCTGTACGGCTTCCTCGCTGCCTTCCTGAAAATAGGCACTGACTAGCTCTTTATAAGAAGTAAAATATGCCTTTTCAAACTGTACATTTTCCCCCAGCAGAAGTGCTGCCAAAAGAATGCTTACTACAATTTTTCCGTAGAAATTCACTTTTTTCCCCAGAAAATCTGTCAAAGAAGACACGCACAATGCTCCGCACAGAACAAGAGGAATATAGATGCAGTTGATCTGGGTCATTCCCACGGTAACCAGTAATCCCAGCAGCAATGCGCCGGTCAGTTGAAAGAATATCATCCATAATAATGTTGTCTGTCTCTTCTGTAAGGCTAGGATCAGGCGGATCACCAGTAAAAAAACTCCCAGAAAGATCAGTACTCTGGCTGTGATTCCGAAAAATCCAAACGGCATGATCACATCGTAGGGACGACCGATATCCTGCCGATACAGAAGATACAGCAGATTTTTGAAATTGTATAAAATATCACGGAAAGAGGATGCTATTTCATTCACTCTGAAATCCGTCATTACATAGACCGAAAAAGGGCCTATGGAGAACTCTGGGAGGATTCCTCTGTTTACCAGTAAAAACGCCAGCAACGGAAGTGCCAGTAATCCAATGATCACCACATGGATCACGAAATATTTGTCGATCTTCAAAGTCTTTGTAAGAAATCCGTATCCCCATTCCAACAACAGAAGGAGTGGAACAATAGGCCAGATGGTCGCATAACAATACAGGCTCAAACCGTAGGAAAGTGCCGACAGAATAAGTAATCTCGGTTTTTTCAGGCCATAAACAAAAAAGGTCAGTCCAAAAAGCAGGAACCCGGGTGCCAGATTGGACTCCAGCCCCCATCTTGACATCATAATATGCCAGGGACATACACTGAGAAGAAGCATGGCCCACAGTCCGGCCGCTTCATTCACCATCTCTTTCATCAGAAAAGAAACCGCCACCAGAGATAAAATTGCTACAATGGCCTGCGGTAGTCTTACTACCAGTGGAGTGATTTTACCTCCGGTGAACACCATAAAAGGAAGCATGAGATACGAGTTCAGTGCATTCTGCCCGCCTCCCCAGGACTCGAAATACACAGGATAGGAGTGTCCTGTGGAATCGATCCCACTGTGAAACAGTGAATACGCATTAAAAGCCCCATAAGCCTCGTCCATCTGGTAACCGCCCGGAACCTTTCCTAACTACGCCAGCCGCAATATAGAACCAAATACTAATATGAGACAAAACAATATGGTGTATTTATGTTGTTCTATTGTTTTCTTTAATGTCATAGGTCTTTTATATCCTTTTTGCTTTCCAACATTTATTTTCATTTTATCATATTTATGATTGGATTGTCTCTGTAAAACTGAAAATTGATTTCGATGACATTTTGGCCCGCAGATTATCATATTCGGTTTACGTAAACTGAAACATAAAGTCTTCTGGAAACCTACCCATATTTCGTTTTCCTTGTCTATTCAGATTTTTAACATCATTTCCATATATCTTCGGTATGTTTTGAATCCTACTGCTTCATAAAAGGCAAGTGCATCTTCATTAAACTCCCACATATTAAGTTCCATACGATTTATTCCCTGCTCCTTTGTATAAGCTTTTATAAATGCTATCATTTCCGATGCAATTCCCTGCCTTCGGTATTTTTTATCCACACAGAATTCATCAATATCCATAAAATCACGTTCCTGCATAAAAGGAGTTTCCGGTTTATGAATATGATGAAGTACAGCAAAACCGCAGATCATTCCTTCCAATTCCGCCACTATAATTTTCTGCTCGGGATCTTTCCAGATAGTATATATATGATCTTGTAATTCCTTATTAAAACCAGGCTTGAAAACCTCGGGTTTTCCCTCAACATGCAGGTCATTCACCTGTTTTCTTAATTCATTTACCTGAATTAATTCATTTTCTTTTGCAAATCGTATGAGCATTTTTATAGACACCTCTTTTTCTTTATTTTATACTATATACAAGTATATAGTGTGCAAATTATGCTTTCAATTACATATATACAGTAAATATTTATACTTTTTACAACTAATAGTTGCATATGTTGCATTTTAATATTTCATTTTCAAAAGGAGATTTATATGCCTCAGAACGATAGACATAAGGAAAGAAAAATACCTATCGAATTTGATTTTTATAATACATTAGAATCATTGCCAGTAGATAACAGATGCACTATCATTATGATTTCCTGTGGAAGCACAACTGTCAAAATCAATGAACATATTCAGACAGTTACGGCTCCTGCCGTACTTTGTATCTCACAATACGATAATTTTCAATGTCTGGAACGCATACATCTAAGTGCCAAAGCATTTCATTTTGATCCCTGGTATATAAATGCATGTTTAAAATTTGAAAATCTTGAAGATTCGATTCCAATCGATGAAAAATATGTTTACGATAGAAATATGCTATATATGTTTACAAAGCATCATGGAAATTTTCAAGGCCTTTTTTACTTAACACCTCAACAATATGTTCACATTAATGAACTAATGCTTATGATTGGTGCTGAGACATACGCACAAAGCGATGATTACTGGACTTGCCGTATCAGGAGAATGCTTCGTCAGACACTTAATTGTATTTATGATATCTATGTGGACCAATGCAAATTAAACTTCTATGAATTATCTGAGAATTCGAATCCGGTTACTATCTGCACTGATTACATTCATGCCAATTACCGTAATGATATTACACTAAATTTTCTATGCGAGCTTGTTCACCTGAATCGAACCACACTTAACCAGCGTTTCAAACAACAACTCAACTGTACCTGCATTGAATATCTGCTTCATTATCGTCTTAAAATATCACAGGAACTATTATCTAATACCAATCTTGAGATCGATGATATTGCCAATCAATGTGGTTTTAAGTATGGTTCCTACTTCAACCGGCAATTTACAAAATGCCTTGGGATTTCACCATCGGAATTTCGGAAAAATCCAACAGGATATAGCATGTTTGAGGGTGATAAAGTTAAAAAATTATAACCGAAATCAATTTCTTCTCTTGTTAACTGAAACATAAAATCTTCTAAAAATCTCTTAATGTTTCTTTCTACCTATTCACCCTTTGCAGCCATGCGACCGTCTCCACATGCACAGTCATCCCAAACTGGTCCACGCCCTGGACCTTCCGGATCTCATATCCACCATCGCAGAGGATCTTCAGGTCTCTGGCAAGGGTGGCGGAGTCACAGCTGACGTATACGATGCGTTCGGGCTGCATGCGGAGCATGGTGTTTAAGCAGGCATCATCACAGCCTTTTCTGGGTGGATCTACGACAATGACATCCGGATGGAGCATTTCATCGGAAGATGCTTCTGTGGTTGCCTTTTTGTAGAATTCCGGCAGGACTTCCTCTGCTTTGCCCACGAAAAACTCAGCATCTTCAATATGGTTTCTCTTTGCATTCTCTCTGGCATCGTCGATGGCCTGGGGGATGATCTCCACGCCGCATACCTTTTTGGCTTTGCCCGCCAGGAAGAGAGAGATGGTTCCGATACCACAGTAGAGATCCCAAACAGTCTCTTTTCCGGTCAGTCCCGCATATTCCAACGCCAGGCTGTAAAGCTTCTCAGTCTGTACGGGATTTACCTGATAGAAGGAGAGAGGAGAGATCTTGAAGGTTAATGCATCCCCTGTATAAGGATAATTTTCTTTCTGCATGTCTCTTACGTGGATCGTATCCTCAATGGTGCTCTCACCCCAGAGATTATGGATCTCGGTACCCATGATCACATTGGTTTTCTCGGTATTGATGCTGACTGACACACTTGTCATACATCGTATTTCTGCCAGTGCAGACAATAATTCTCCCTGATTTGGTAAAAACTCATTTGTATTCTTCTGTACTCCGGCAGTAGGGTATGACATTTTTGTCATTTTCTTATTAATGACCAGACATACCATCAACTGTCCACTGGTGAATCCTTTCCGGATCAATACATGACGTACCAGACCCTTGCCGGTGACTTCGTCATAGGCGGTTACTTTATTTTTATGCATATAAGAGAGTATGGTTTCGAGGATCTGCTGATTCTCGGAAGCACCAAGGGCGCAGTCTGTATTGGCAATGATGGTATGGGTGCGTCCGGCATAGAAACCGGTGATGACATTACCGTCTCTATCAGTTCCTATGGGGTACTGCGCTTTATTACGATAGTGGAAGGGTTCCTCCATGCCTACAATGGGCTGCATGCGTTCATCAATGTATTCCGCATCGAACCCACCGATCCGGATCAGATTATTGCGGATCTTCTGTTCCTTGAAATGCAGCTGCTCGGAGTAGGAGAGTGCCTGCAGCTGGCAGCCGCCGCACTGTCTGTGGTATGCACATTTCGGTTCCACACGAAAAGGAGAAGGCTGTAACACCTTCTCTAATCTGGCATAAGCGTAGTGCTTTTTACTTTTTATGATCTTGGCTTCCACCTGATCGCCGATAACGGCATCTTTGATAAAGAGGGTAAAACCGTCTACTTTACCGATTCCTTCTCCGTCACTTCCCATATCCTCTATGGTTACCGTTACACGATCGTTCTTTTTAAATTCCATAAATATCCTTATGCCTTTCCGTAACCTGCAAACTTTTTTGTACTTTAGTGCCATATTCTAAAATAGCTTACGCAGGCTCTTGTTTGCGTGTGAAAAATTTTCTCAGCAAAGTTCCTCAGCGAGTTTCCCGATCTCGTCCTTGTTCTGCGCATTCATGGCAGACTTGATGCTAACTGTAGTCTCCGTAAATGTCAGATTCTTGCTTTTTTCAAACATTCCAAGGATCAGTTTGCCTGCCATGGGTGCCCAGGTGCCGTTCTCAATGATTGCCACCTTACGATTCTGGTAATTACGCTCGGTCAGACCTTCGATATAGCTGCGCATGCAGGGGAAAAGGTCTCCATTATAAGTAATACCCGCCAGCACCAGTCTGTCATAACGGAAAGCGTCGGCAACAGCTTTTGCCTTATCGCATCTTGCCAGATCATACAGTACTGTTTTCTGTCCTTTTTCCTGCAAAACATCCGCGAGGTATTCTGCAGCATTTCTGGTATTGCCGTAGACAGAAGCATAGGCAATCACCACTCCGGATTCTTCCGGCTGATAAGAAGACCACTTATCATATTTTTTCAGATAGAATCCCAGATTCTCCTTAAGTACCGGACCGTGAAGAGAGCAGATGGTCTGAATGTCCAGTCCTGCCGCTTTTTTCAGAACAGCCTGCACCTGTGGACCGTATTTTCCGACGATGCCGATATAGTAGCGCCGGGCTTCGTCCGCCCATTCTTCCTCTGCATCCAGCGCACCGAATTTGCCAAAGCCATCTGCGGCAAACAGTATTTTCTCGGTTGCTTCATAAGTCATCATAACCTCCGGCCAATGCACCATGGGAGCATAGACAAAATGCAGGCTGTGCTGTCCAAGCTCCAGGATGCCATCATTCGCCGCAACAATGCGTTGTTCCGCAGGTAATCCCTGATCAGCGAAAAACTCCGGGAAAAACTGTTCCATGAACTGGAATCCCTTAGCTGTGGATACTACTGTGACTTTGGGATATTTTTTCAGAAAAGCCGGAATACTGGCGGAATGATCCGGTTCCATATGCTGTATAACAAGATAATCGGGCATTTTCCCATCAAGAACCTGTTCCACATTGTTCAGCCATTCTTCGGTGAAAAATCCATCCACTGTGTCCATAACGGCGATTTTATCATCCAGGATCACATAGGAATTGTAAGACATTCCGTTCGGAACCTTATACTGTCCCTCAAACAAATCTACCTGATGATCGTTTACACCCACATATTTTACACACGCACTGATTTCCATATGTTTCCTCTCTTTCCTGTCTGTTCATAGAATTTGTAGTATTTATTCTGTTATTTATTCCATTTTGGTAGCGCGCAGATTGGATTCAAACAATCTGTTGTAACCCAGCCAGCCACTGTTTTCACTGTTATTTTCCAGAATTTCCTTAAAGGTCTCCATTTTGGCATCCGTATCATCCGCATAATTCAGAGCCACTGCCTCGATCAGCGCCGGCACCTTTGGGGAGCCGTATTCCAGCTTGCCGTGATGCGCCAGAATACAATGCTGTAATTCTGCCAGCAGATTGTGAGGGAATCCGTCGATCTTAGCGGCACGTTCCCCAACCATCTGTGCGCCCATCACGATATGCCCCAATAACTGACCGTCATCGGTATAATCATTCACCGGAAATGCAGAAATCTCTTTTACTTTTCCGATATCATGACACATAGCCGCTGTCAGAAGCAGATCTCTCTGTAAAATGGGATAAGCAGAACAGTAGTAGTCACATAATTTGGTAACACTCAGAGTATGCTCCAGAAGCCCGCCTACGAAACCGTGATGTACTGTCTTGGCTGCAGAAGAGTTGCAGAATTTCTTTGCGAAATCTGCATCATCAATAAACAGATCCTGCAACAGCTGGTGCAAATAGGTGTTCTTAATGCTTCCGATCAGAGTCTTTAATTCATTGTACATAGTGTCGATGCCTTTGGAGCTCACCGGCAGATAATCGGATGGATTATATTCTCCTTCATGGCAGACACGGATACGCTTCACGCTGATCTGAAGCTGCCCCTGGAAATTTGTCACATCACCGTATACCTCTATGTAATCCAGATCATCATAATCACCGATACCCGGATTGTTCGGCTCCCATACCTTGGCGTCGATAGTTCCGGTCTTATCCTGTAAAATCACGCTTTCATAGGGTTTACCGTTCTTGGTAACAGCCTCCTGTTTATGTTTGCACAGATAAATATCAAATACTCTGTCGCCTTCTTTTAACTCTTTAATAAATTTCATATTGTTGTCCAAACCTTTCTGTCAATCTATTTCAACACCGTTAATGTGATGTCGAATTTCATCTCTTTATATTCCTGCTGTGACTGCCGCATAATCGTCAGTTCTACACTATCTCCCGGTTTCATACTGAGCAGAGAGTTCGTATACTCGTCAAAGCTGATGATCACGCGTTCACCGAATCCTGTGATGACATCTCCCTGCTGGATTCCCGCCAGCATTGCAGGAGAGTCCATTTCTACCTCTTTAATATAAGCTCCATAAGGAACCCCAAGTTCGCTGTTGGCTTCCTCCGTAACATCCACGCCCTTAAGACCCAGATAGGCGAATTTTTCTCCATTGGACATTTTCTCGATATGACGCTTCAATTCCGTAATACCGTAAGCACAAACCATATTTTTCATATCTGTGGCAGATTTGCCATTGGTAATGATACCAATGACCTGTCCCTGAAGATTGAATAATACACCGCCTGCATTCTGACTGCCTACAATATTCGTCTGCAGAATCCGATAAGTGGTATCCGATGCCGCCGACTCACTGGCAGAAGAAGTAATGATGCCATATCCCAGTGAGCCGTTAGTACCCATGGGACGCCCCAAAGCCACCACCGGAAGTCCGGCAATATCTTTGATATTAGAAGATCCCAAAGTAGCGATCGTAATATCATTCTTCAGAAAATCTTCATTCAGAGTATCCAGTTCTACGGCGATCACCGCCAGACCTGTAGTCTCATCTTTTTCCTTCAAAGATGCATCTGCCTGAGTGCCATTATTAAATGTGACAATAATGTCATCTGCTTGTTTTACCGGAGAATAATCGGTTAAAATCAGTAATTGCTTGCCATTTTGCGCTATGATCACACCGGATGACTGGTTCTTGCTCTCATTTACATTGTTGAACCAGTCCACACCGGATGACACTCCTGTCACAGTAACCATGGAACGGTTCATCTCTGCTACATACTGGGTAAGAGCACTGTAAATCTGTTTGTAATTATCCAGATCCAATATGATTCCGGATAACAGTTCCCGGATCTGCTCCTGTTCCATAACCTCACCAGGAACAGAAGAAGACTGACTGTTCTGATTCTCCTGCTGCATATTCTCTGCCAACATCTGCTCCGGAGACATCTCATCCTGATCTTCGGGGAATACCACCACCTGTGGTTCCTCTTCCGGGTACAACCAATTACTGATCACCGGTTCCAAAACCAAGAAAGTGAAACAGGCCACCAGACCGAAGATCACCGCCATGGAAACCGTGATCAAAGTCCGGCGCAACAGCTTTTTCTTATTTACCGGACGTTCCTTGATTTTTTCTATCATAAAATTTTTCTCAGAAACGTCATTTTGTTCCTTCTGCTTATTTTCTTGCGAATCCGCCATAAATATGCCTCCTCTGCTGCCTACAGATACACCGGCTTTTTCTTAGGACTCTAATATCTCAATTATACAAAACTGTACCAAAAAAGGCAATAAATATGGTATAATAAGCTCACCCATAAAATCCTGCGTGACTGCTTGCAGGCAAAGCAGGATTTCTATGAGGGGAGCAAACAGACATGAGCAAGAAGGACGATAGTCCGGATTGCGAATGGATATAACGATTTCGAGAGTGCGCAGCACGAAGAAATCGTGTTATTATGTAAACCAGCATTGAGCAGTACCAAAATCGAGAGATGTCAATTCGACTGCTTGCAGGCGAAATTGACAGATCCGATTTTGATAGGGCGATAGCCCGACAGCGAGGAAATGCGAAGCATTTTCGAGCTTGTACTGCGATAATCCATATTTCGAATTTCAGTATTAAGGAGCCCCACATGAACACAAAAGTACTCACCACTTTAGAATATACGAAGATCATCGACCTCCTCACGGAAAAGGCCGACTCTGAGCCCGGTAAAAAGCTTTGCCGCGATCTGGTGCCTTCCACTGATCTTTCCACTATCAGAACCGCACAGCGGGAGACAAAAGACGCTTTAGCCCGTCTCTTCCGTATCGGCAGCACCTCATTTGGAAGTAACAGAGACTTAGGTTTTTCCATCCGTTCTCTGGAAATCGGCAGTTCTCTGTCCATGTCCGAATTGTTGAAGCTGGCATCCTTTTTGGATAATGTCAGCCGGATCAAAACCTATGGAAAAAAAGAACGGGAAGACCTCCCAAATGACAGCCTGGATGCCTACTTTGAGGGACTCACCCCTATGACACAGCTTGCTAATGAGATCAACCGCTGTATTTTATCGGAAGAGGAGATGGCAGATGATGCCAGTCCTAAATTAAAAAGTATCCGCCGCTCCAAGCTGTCCACCAATGAAAAAATCCATAGCCAGCTGACTTCCATGGTAAACGGCGCTTACCGTACCTTTTTGCAGGATGCAGTCATTACCATGCGTGATAACCGCTACTGTATCCCCGTAAAAGCCGAATATAAGAGCCAGGTGAGCGGTATGGTGCATGACCAGTCCTCCACCGGTTCCACCTTTTTCATCGAGCCGGCTGCTGTCGTGAACCTGAACAACCAGTTAAAAGAACTGGATCTGCAGGAGCAGGAGGAGATTGAAGTTATTCTGGGTGATCTGAGCAGCCAGGCTGCTGTTCATACCTCAGAGCTTGCCGCGGATCAGAAGATCATGACTACGCTGGACTTTATCTTTGCCAAGGCAAAACTTGCCATGGAACAGAATGCCACAGAGCCTATTTTCAACACTGAGCATTACATCCAGATCCGTAAGGGCCGTCATCCACTGTTAGATAAGAAAAAGGCGGTTCCCATTGATGTCCGTCTGGGTAAAGATTTTGACCTGTTGGTGATCACCGGTCCCAATACCGGTGGTAAGACCGTGTCTCTGAAGACGGTGGGACTGTTTACCCTGATGGGGCAGGCGGGACTGCATATTCCGGCACTGGATCGTTCCGAACTGTCTATTTTTTCGGAAGTATACGCAGATATCGGAGATGAGCAGAGTATTGAGCAGAGTTTGTCCACATTCTCTTCTCATATGACCAGAGTTGTCCACATTTTGCAGCACGCAGATGCGGATTCCCTGTGTTTATTTGATGAACTCGGTGCCGGAACAGATCCTACGGAGGGTGCCGCTCTGGCAATTGCTATCTTAAATTATCTGCATGACCGCGGCATCCGCACCATGGCTACCACGCATTATAGTGAGCTGAAAATCTACGCACTTTCCACGAATTTTGTAGAAAATGCCTGCTGTGAATTTGATGTGGAGACCCTTCGCCCCACCTACCGTCTGCTCATCGGTATTCCCGGTAAAAGTAATGCTTTCGCCATTTCTTCCAAACTCGGACTGTCCGACGAGATCATCCATGCTGCAAAAGAGCAGATCAGCAAAGAGGACGAAAGCTTTGAAGATGTCATCGCCGATCTGGAACAGAGCCGTGTGACCATTGAAAAAGAACAGCAGGAGATTGCGGAGTACAAAGAACGGATCCGTACCTTACAGGAACAGTTACAGAAGAAAAACGAAAAAATCGACCAGGCTAAAGACAAAATTCTCCGCGATGCTAATGAGAAGGCAAGAGCCATTCTCCAGGAAGCAAAGGATGTAGCTGACGAAACCATCCGTGATTTCAATAAAGCAGGTGCTTCTGCAGACATCAAGGAGCTGGAGAAAAAGAGACAGAAGGTCCGTGACAAGATCAATGAGAAGAACGGAAAACTGGCCCTTGGTAATACACAAAAGAAACCTGCTGGTCAGAAGACCGTGGATCCGAAGAAGCTTAAAAAAGGAGATTCCGTGAAGATCATTTCCATGAATCTCAAGGGAATCGTAAACACTCTGCCGGATGCCAAGGGTAATCTCTTCGTACAGTGTGGAATTATGAGAATGCAGACGAATATTAACGATCTCGTACCGGTAAAAGAAGAGACTATTACAGCACCTGCCCTCCAGCGTACCAATACCGGCAAGTTGAAAATGTCCAAGTCCTTCTCCGTGTCCTCCGAGATCAACCTTCTGGGATGTACGGTAGATGAAGCCATTGCAAAACTGGATAAATACCTGGATGACGCTTATCTGGCTCATCTCCCCAGTGTGAGAGTCGTGCACGGAAAAGGCACCGGTGCTCTGCGCAATGCCGTACAGTCTCACTTAAAACGTCTGAAATACGTCAAAGAATACCGGTTGGGTGAATACGGTGAAGGTGATGCCGGCGTAACCATTGTTACTTTTAAATAATAACTGACAGGAGGCCTATACTACATGGTAAGTAAACAGAAAATTCTCATTGTAGATGATGATAATAATATTGCGGAACTGATCTCCCTATATCTGACGAAGGAATGTTTTGATACCATGATCGTCAATGACGGAGAATCCGTGATGCCGGCTATGGAGACCTTTGCTCCGAATCTGATTCTGTTGGATCTGATGCTTCCCGGCATTGACGGTTATCAGGTGTGCAGAGAAGTCCGGGCACAATACTCCGTTCCCATCATCATGCTTTCCGCAAAAGGTGAAGTCTTCGACAAGGTATTGGGACTGGAGCTGGGTGCGGATGATTATATGGAAAAACCTTTTGATTCAAAGGAACTGGTGGCCCGCGCCAAAGCAGTCCTCAGACGTTATAAGCCCTCCAATGCCCCCACAGAGAATCCTAACGACAAGTGTGTGGAATATGCGGATCTGACCATTAATCTGACCAATTATTCCGTCATCTATATGGGACACACCGTGGAAATGCCGCCGAAAGAACTGGAGCTTCTCTACTTTTTAGCATCCTCACCGAATCATGTATTCACCAGAGAACA
>ENA-ORIC01001792-ORIC01001792.1-human-gut-metagenome-genome-assembly--contig:-NODE-1792-length-19264-cov-4.196435_pt1 | contig 19264 bp, 16 predicted proteins | sample MGYA00243023_ERZ508732 | MGnify/ENA primary metagenome ERZ508732 (study PRJEB26277, sample SAMN04329767) | human gut metagenome | biome: human-associated habitat | host: Homo sapiens | place: USA...
AACTAAACTGTCAAAGCCAAACCGAAACAATCACAATCAATCAGGAAGCTGTCCGGCAGGACGGCAGTTTCCCGGAATCTTACGAACCGGATCCCTTCGAAGCCTGGGTGGAGCGTATCACCATCACAGAAGTCACAGAAGGAGTAGAAAACCGGAATAATTGGCTGGAAATCAGATTCGGTTACAACGATGACCAAATTCAGTATATTGAAAAAACAGGCATTTATACAGAAAATATCGAAGGTGAAGAAATTCAAAATGAAACGATACTGTCAGATATTCATATAAATTATATGCCCGAAGATCACCGTTTATTTTATGAGCAGAATACTTATGAAAATAACAATCAGGTTACTCAAAAACTTTACAGCGAATGTATGCTGAACGAACAAGGCCATATCAGGGAAAATCAGGCAACTTACTTCGACATGATGAGTAATGAAGAGCCCATATCGATTGTATATCGTTACAAAAATTTCCGTTTACAAAATATCGGTAGCGACCAGGAACAGTTCCAATATATATGGTCGGATCAAAACAGAGTAGAAACACAGGAAAAAATCACAAGTGACGCTGAATATGCTACTCTGGAAACCTTCACGTACACCACGGAAGAAAATAATAAAGCCAACCTGGACCTTAATCAACTTTATCAGGAGGACTACCTGTCGATGGTCGGTTTGCTAGGGAAACGCAGCCAAAATCTGTTGGCTTCGATCAGCGACAAAAAAGGCAGCAGAACAGAATTCACTTATACTTTCAATATGTCCGGTTATGTAGAAACCATTACGGCCACCCATTTCTTTGAAGGTATTAAAACTCCGACGAAACAAGTGTATATTATCTTTTATCAAGGCTTTTGAAGTTGAAAATCCACATCTTTTTCAACGATTACGGAGTAATTTTCAACTTTCAGGTCCTATCTTTTTCAGTGACAACGGTTACAGTGATCAGATTTGATTTCCATAACCGTTGTCACTAAAAAACGGCAGGATTATTTCGGTATTTGTTCGTCTTCGGTATTCGTGTCCGGGAACGCGATCGCTTCTGTCGGTCGTCTGCCTTTTTCTTTCATTGACCGGTGGTATCTGACGAACGTAGTGAGGAGTTATGCTATACATCTCCCTCACAAAATTACCCCTTTCCGCGAGAAACACAAACAAAAAAAATTCAGAAAATTTAATTCAGAAATCAAAATTCCAATTCTTCGGAAAATTGACTATTTTAGCAGATCATTTTATCACCATTTTCATGACAGATTTAAAAGCAATCACTTCACATTTTGCCATTTCGGGAGAGGTGGCAGAAATAAAACCGCTAGGATCGGGGTTGATCAACGATACCTTCCTGGTAACAACCCGATATCCCGATACCCCGGATTACGTATTACAACGCATCAATCAGGCTATTTTCACGGATGTTCCTTTATTACAGGAAAATATCCGTTACATTACCTCCCGTATCCGTTACCATTTGCAACAACGGAATGCAAACGATATCGACAGGAAGACATTGACTTTAGTACCTGCTACAGATGAAAGGCTTTATTATTATGACGGAAACAGTTACTGGCGGCTGACTATTTATATCGCCGGATCGAAGACTTTCGAACAAGTGACACCGGACCTGGCCTATCAGACCGGAAGAGCTTTCGGAGAATTTCAATACTTTCTGTCAGACATTCCGAATCCACCGATCGGAGCGACCATTCCCGACTTTCACAACATGGAATTCCGCCTCGGACAGTTCCGGGAAGCGATCGCTCGAGACAAAGCGGCCCGTCTGGCTAAAGTGGAACTGCTCGGACGTTCTGAGGAAATGTGCCGGGCTGAACGGCTTCACCGCGAAGGGAAATTACCCAAACGCATTACCCATTGCGATACAAAAGTCAACAATATGCTGTTCGATCAGGATGACCGTTTTCTCTGTGTGATCGACCTCGACACAACGATGCCTGGATTTGTATTGTCGGATTTCGGTGACTTTATCCGTACCGCTGCCAATAAAGGAGCAGAAGACGATAAAGAATTGGACCGGGTAGGTCTCGATATGGAAATATTCCGGGAATTTGCCCGGGGCTATCTCGAAACGGCAAGTGCCTTCCTTACCCCTATCGAAAAACAATTGTTACCCTATGGGGCACAACTTCTAACCTATATGCAAACCGTCCGTTTTCTGACCGATTACCTCAACGGAGATACATACTACAAAATCCAATATCCCGAACACAACCTGCAACGGACCTTGGCTCAATTGACCCATCTCCACAGCATAGACAGTCATCTGGAAGAAATGAACGCCTGGATTAATCAACTCTCAAATCAGTAATTATATGAAAAAAATCACTTACCTATTGACCGCTTTTCTGATCCTGGGCATCAGCAGTTGCCAATGTCCTAAATCTTCGGATCAAACGACTCCCAATCTGATTCGCACCGCTATTCCGGAACGTCCGGCCGGCCAGACAGACGTCATAGGCCTTCGCTGTGCACCCCTCGACACCGTACGGGTCGGTTTTATCGGATTAGGCATGCGCGGCCCGGGGGCCGTCTATCGTTTTACCCAAATCGAAGGTACTGCCATCAAAGCCCTCTGTGACCTTTATCCCGAGCGGGTAGAAAAAGCCCAGGAGATCCTCACCAAAAACAATCGTCCCCAGGCTGCCGCCTATAGTGGAGAAGAAGGCTGGAAACAACTTTGTGAACGCCCCGATATCGATCTGGTATATATCGTCACTCCGTGGTTGCTGCATACTCCCATAGCCGTTTACGCCATGGAACACGGTAAACATGTCGCCATCGAAGTCCCCGCAGCCATGAATCTCGATGAATGCTGGCAACTGATCAATACTTCCGAAAAGACCCGCAAGCACTGTATGATGCTGGAAAACTGCGTATACGACTTTTTCGAACTCACCACCCTGAATATGGCCCAACATGGATTGTTCGGTGATATCCTCCATGTCGAAGGTTCGTATATCCACAACCTGGAAGAATTCTGGGCGGCCTATCAAGGCAACTGGCGGCTGGATTTCAATGAAAAATACCGGGGGGATGTATATGCCACCCACGGCATGGGACCTGCCTGTCAACTCCTCGACATCCACCGGGGAAATAAAATGAACTACCTCGTTTCTATGGATACCAAAGCCCTGACCGGCCCGAAACTGGTAGAAAAGATCAACAAACGGGACGGTAAGGATTTTCAGAACGGAGACCATACGATGACGATGATTATGACCGAAAACGGCCAAACCATGCACATCCAGCACGACGTCATGAATCCCCGGCCTTATTCCCGGATGTACCAACTGACCGGCACCGAAGGTTTCGCCAACAAGTATCCGGTAGAAGGCTATACATTCCGTTCTCCGGAGCAAGTCGAAGGTGTACCCGATCACGAAAATTTAAGTATGCACTCGTTCGTCCCGGCAGATGTGAAACAGGCGCTGATGGAGCAATACAAACACCCCATTCAGAAAGAACTGGAGGAAAAAGCCAAAAAAGTCGGCGGACACGGTGGCATGGACTTCATCATGGATTACCGGTTGGTATATTGTTTACGCCACGGCCTCCCTCTCGATCAAGATGTCTATGACGCAGCCGAATGGTCCTGTCTGGGCGAACTCACCCGCCTCTCCATCGAAAACAACAGCATGCCCGTCGAGGTCCCCGATTTCACCCGGGGCAGTTGGCAAAAAATGAAGGGATACCATCATTTTATGATCGGAGAATAATTTTACCCCTCATTCAAAATAAAAATCGTGCAGAACCTTCCCGGATCTGCACGATTTCATTTTTGGTATTTATATAGATATTTACATGAAATGTACGTTTGTAGGTATAAATATGTATATAACTACCAAAAATTATAAATTTAAGTCTCTTTTGATATGATTTACCGGGTTTCTTCCTATCTTTGTCTTCACATACCATGGGGCAGACCTGGATTTGACAGCATGAAGAATAGGTATGTAAGCATGTCGGGAGCAGTGAAACGGCCCGTAAATCCCGGACACAAAATTTTAGTTGGCGAAAATAATTACGCTCTCGCTGCCTAATCTTTAGAAGATTGAAGGCTTAATCCCTGTTCAAGGAACGGGGACGGGACATCCCGCCGGTGGTTCCACCTTATTCCGGTCGGCATACGGGGTGCAGTCAATTTAAGGTTAGTCTTAGCCCACCTTTGGCGAAAGGCGAAAATTTAAGAGGATAAGCGATGGCTTGGGTGTCACTTTCCGGACCATCGTCGAAAACCAATAAGCGACTAAGCATGTAGAAAGCATATGGATTCCGTGTTTGGACCAGGGTTCGATTCCCTGCTGCTCCACAACAAATACTGATTATCAGTATTTTACAAAAATACACCCAATTTTACACCCGGATTTGTAAAATTGGGTGTTTTTTAATTAATACCTAATTTGAAAGTTGTATATTATTCTTAATGAAAAAAAATTAAACTAAATCTTTATCTTTAACTTTTGTCCCGGACGAATGTCTTTGACCTGATTTTCAGAGATTCCGTTCCAGCGCATAATATCCTTATTCGATACTCCCGGATATTTCTTGGCGATAGACCAAAGGTTTTCTCCTTTCCGGACGGTATACAATACAAACTCACCATCGATCGTTTCGACTTTCGGGGCTGAGGCTACGTTATCTTCCTTACCGGTATAAGCAGCCTTATTCTTGTATTGATTGGCTTTTTTCTCAGGTACATACACCACCAATTTTTGCCCCGGCCGGATCGTCATCCGTTTATTGAGGTTGTTCCAGTATTTCAGGTCGGCCAAGCGGACATTGAATTTCATAGCAATAGCTCCGGGTACATCACCACTTTTCACAGTATATACCAAACGGGCCCGTCCGTCCTGTCCCAAAGCCTGTGCATGCACTTTAATCCGGTTTTTAGGATCGGCGGTCCGATCGTTATCGTTGAAATATTTACTGCGGTTACAAGCAAAAATAGAATCCTGATTATCGATAAAACTACCGATATGGTTATAAGGCATCTTCAAAGCGTACGATTTTCCAAAACCGGCAGGAATAACGTCGGCCCGGTACTGAGGGTTCAAATCACGCAATTCTTCAACAGAAAAATCCAGCTTGGCCGCAATTTGCTCGAAATGCAAAGCATCGTTCACCATAATACTGTCACACATCGGCGGCAAGGTTGATTCTATCGGGAAAATGCCATGTTCTTTATAATAAGCGAATACATAATTCGCAGCGATAAAAGCGGGCACATATCCCCGGGTCTCTCTAGGCAGATGATAGTATATATCCCAATAATTCTTTTTTCCTCCGGAACGACGAATCGCTTTATTGACATTCCCCGGCCCACAGTTATAAGCAGCTATCACCAGAATCCAGTCTTCATAAATAGCATACAGATCGTTCAGATAGCGAACTGCCGCCTGAGTTGCTTTTACCGGATCACGGCGTTCGTCGACATAGGAATTGATTTCAAGCTTATACATTTTCCCTGTGCCGTACATGAATTGCCACAATCCACAGGCCCCCGCCCTGGATAAAGCTTTCGGATTTAAAGCACTCTCGATTACAGGCAAATATTTCAGTTCCAAAGGCATACACTCTGCATCCAACGCTTCTTCGAAAATGGGGAAATAATATTCACTCCGTCCTAACATATTGGCTACCTGCAACCGTTTTTTCACCGTATACAGTTCGATGTACGTACGGACAATATCGTTGAACGACAATGGAACGGCAGATTGTAAAGAATCCAAACGCAACAGATAAACCGAATCGTTACAGGGAATAATATTTTTACAACTCTCTGCTATACAAAGCGAATCGACATAATAAGTACTATCCCGTTTCCCTGTATACCAGCTCGTATAATAATAATCCAATTTCTCCAGAAAAGATTCCGGAATAGAATCCGTTATAATCTGATTTTCAATTACAGTATCTTGCTCTACCGAAGCAACACTATCCTCAGACACCACATTCACCCCGCATACACCATGATATAGCAGACAGGATACAGCAAAAAACAAAAAACGTATCATCTCGCGTTAAAAATTAAAAGTTAAAGTCAAACCGATACTTCCTCCGCTAACAGGACTATAGGAAGAAGTAGGTTGTAAATTAAAACTCAGATTATCATCTATCTCAAAATCATAAAAATGCGCATACACCGTGGCATCGATAATATTAATGGCATAAATAGCGGCCATCACAATATAGCACAAATCCCGGTTCCGCTTAAAAGAAGTTTTCCGGTTACTCAACGTATTTTTAAACCAGGTTTGTCCCCGGGATGATTGCAAATAAGGATCGGTCTCCACATCGAAAGCTTTGGGAATTTTATCCCACGCGGGATTTTGCGGATAAGGCGTATCCGGATCTTTGGCTTTCGCATCCAGATACTGCACCCATTCGACATAAGCATCCCGATACTCCTTGAAACGCTTCTGATTCCAGACAATACCATAAATATCGGCAGCCATACCCCCGTACAGGATAGGCACTTTCCACCATTGTCCGTTGTATATCTGTCCCGATCCGGGAAGAAGCATAGCCATAATCGTGGCTTTATGAGGAGAATGAGGTTTCCTGACGATCTTCTCAAAAGCTTTAAGCGTATCGTCGGCAGTTACTAGCTGAGTCACCGAATCTTGCGATAAACTCAATGCTTTCACACTAAGTCCTGCCAGAATGGCTACTATCAAACAAACAATTTTTCTCATTCAATCTTATCCAACAACTCGATGATCTTTTCCAGTTCTGCATCAGACTTAAAGCCTATAATAATTTTTCCTTTCCCGCTTTCATTGCGTTTCAGTTCCACCTTGGTATCGAAACGCCGTGACAGATGTTTTTGCAACTCGATATAATCTCCGATCTCGTTACTCTTCTTCGGTTTATCTTCAACGACCGGAGCCTCTGCAGGTTCTTCCACCTGAGGATGTACCAATTCCCGGACGATCTCTTCCACTTTCCGCACCGAGAAATCATACTCCAGAATCTGTTCGAAGATCATCAGCTGGGTATCCGGGTCCTCTACTCCCAATATCGCCCGCGCATGTCCCATGGAAATTTTTTTATCCCGGACAGCCAATTGAATCTGAGCAGGCAATTTCAATAAACGAAGATAATTGGCAATAGTAGCTCTTTTTTTCCCTACTCTCTCACTCAAGCCATCCTGAGTGAGATTGCATTCATCTATCAAACGCTGGTAACTGATGGCAACCTCGATCGCATTCAGATCTTCACGCTGAATATTCTCGATCAAAGCTAATTCCAGCAGACTATCGTCTTCTGTTTTACGAATATAAGCCGGAATAGTCGACAAGCCGGCTAATTTGGAAGCCCGGAATCTTCTTTCTCCGGCAATAATCTCATATTTCCCTTCTTCGACAGCCCTTACGGTAATGGGTTGTACAATTCCTATCGCTTTAATAGAGGCAGCCAACTCACTCAGAGCCTCCTCGTCAAACTCCGTTCTCGGCTGAAAAGGATTGGGACGGATATCGGCAAGATTCAACTCTTGTATGGCCGATACGACAATCTCTCTGGTCACCGGTTCTTCAGCCGCATCAGCAATCAGGGCTCCCAACCCCCGTCCTAATACATTTTTTTTTGCCATAACTCTATTTCATTTTGATTATAAATTTACGATTCGATATAAAAAAGGGATACGATCGTAAATCGAAAATCTTCCTTCTGTATTTATTTTAATGTAGATCTACTTTTATTCCAAATTTCTTTTAATCAACTCTTGTGCCAACAACATATAGTCTTCAGATCCACGGCTATTTGCATCGTAGAGGATAGCAGGCTGTCCGAATCCGGGAGCTTCTGCCAGTTTCGTATTCCGGTTGATCAATGTCTTGAACACCATATCCTGAAAATTCTTTCTCACCTCTTCAACCACCTGATTCGACAACCTCAACCGGGCATCGTACATCGTCAACACAAATCCCTCGATCTCCAGATCGGTATTCAACCGTTTCTGAATCAGTTTTATCGTACTCAACAATTTTCCAAGTCCTTCCAAAGCAAAATACTCACATTGCACCGGAATAATCACAGAGTCGGCAGCTGTCAGTGAATTTACGGTAATCAGTCCCAAAGAAGGTGAACAGTCGATCAGAATATAATCGTATTTATCCCTCACCGGTGCAAGCACTTTCTTCATGATATTTTCACGGTCCTCCAGATTCATCATATCTACTTCAGCTCCGACCAGGTTAATGTTAGAAGGTAATAAAGCTAAACGGTCGATCTCAGTCTTCAATGTTGCCTTTTCTGCTTCCAGTCCGTCGACCAGACATTCATAGATGGTCGAATCTCCCAATTTTTGCACGTCATATCCCAATCCAGACGAAGCATTTCCCTGTGGATCTGCATCTACCAACAAAATTTTTTGCTCCAAAACTGCCAGACTGGCAGCAAGATTCACTGAAGTTGTTGTTTTTCCGACACCACCTTTTTGATTTGCAATAGCAATGATCTTAGACATAAATTCCCATTTTATGATATTTGTCGTAAAAGTACAATTAAAAAAATTATCTCTTTGATTTTTGAATACCTTTTTAATAACAAAAACGGCTTTTTTACTAACAATTCATTTTTTCAAACTGACAGTCAGAGATATACAAACCGCCTCACTCTCCGGGATAAACTTATCCCGAAAAACAGAAATTATTGCTACTTTTACTCCCGCAAATAGTCGGTACCCTCAATCAGGTATATTTAATCGATAAATCGAGTATTTATGTTATCAGTCATTCAATTTCTACATCCGGTATTTCTATACGGATTACTGTTATTGGTTATACCTGTTCTATTACATTTGTTCAGTTTAAAGCGATATAAAAAAGTCTATTTCAGCAACTTCAACTTTCTGGAAGCTTTACAAAAGCAAAAGAAAAACAGTTCACGTTTAAAAAATTTAGTGTTGTTGTTTCTGCGTCTATTAGCTTTAAGCTGTATCGTCATCGCTTTTGCTACCCCCTATCTCAACCCGGAAGGAAAAGCTTTACCCGCAACGACCACTCCCCGGATTTTTATCTACGCCGACAATTCTTTCTCGATGACCAATACAGGTTCGCAAGGAAGTCTTTTCGAAGAAGCGAAAAAACATCTTTTCGACATCGTCGATACCTATCCCGCCGGTAGCCGTTTCAGCTTGTTCACCAATGATAAAGTTCTTCCGGTCACATTGGATAAAGAAAAAATGCTCCAGGCTATCGGGAATCTTAAAATCAGCCCGGCCACTAAACCACTTTCTCAAGTCTATAAAGAAGTAAAAGAATCGGGAGAAAACCAGCCGGGTACGCTATTCCTGATTTCTGATTTCCAGAAAAAGAACTGTGATTTCCAACACATCACCACCGACTCAACCCTGGAATCCGTCTTTCTGATGATGAAACCTGAAAACCGAAGTAATCTCTATATCAAAGAAGTGAACTTCGGGCAAGCCTTCCATAAACAAAATCAATCCGAAACAGTATATATCACCCTGGTCAACACTTCAGACAGGGATTTTCACCATATTCCGCTCACCTTGACGATCAACGGAAAAAAGCGCAGCATCATCCAAACCGATCTCGAAGCCCATAGCGAAAAGAAGGTTGAAATCAGTTATCTGAACACAGCAGAAGACTTTTATAAGGGAACGGTAGAAATCTCCGATTTTCCGGTCCTTTTCGACAATACATTTTATTTTGCCTATCCGGTCAGTGAAAATACCGAAATTCTGTATTTATGGCAACAGGAGGAAAATCCCTATTTTGGAAAACTATTTTCGGATTCCAGCCATTTTAGTTTTATCTCCATTCCTGTCAACCAGGCAGTCCGGCAAAACCTTCCCCGCTACAGCCTGATTATCCTGGACGGTCTGACCGACAGTTCTACGGGTCTGGAAAGCATGTGGGAAGACTATCTGATGAACGGAGGCAATCTATTGGTTCTTCCGGCCTCTTCCTCTCCCGAAGTTCAGAATAAATTCTTACAAAAAATACAAGCTCCCCGCTACGACAAACGGGATACCAATACCGTAATCGCTCATATCGAAACCCAGGCAGCCTTATTCCGGGATGCATTCGAACAACCGGATATTAAAACAATACTCCCTCAAATCCGTCAGTATTACCGGCTTATTTTACCCGCCCATACCGAAATCTTATTATCGGATAAACACTCGGCACCTCTATTGGTATCCCGGCATTACGGCAAAGGAAATCTTTACCTTTCTGCTTTCAACTTTCTGCCCACCGACAGTGATCTGGTATTTCATCCTTTGTTCGTACCACTTTTGGTCAACATGGCTTTTCAGGTCAATACCGGTCTTCATACCTCCTACTTTCTGAATACCACCGCTCCCGTACTTCTGAATACCCGAACGATCCAGACCAACCAACCCCTGCAAATCCGGAACGAAAACCACACCTTTGAATTTATCCCTGAGGTGCGGAAAAATTTCAGTGGCGACCTGCAACTCACCAACGCAACGACCATACAAGAAGCAGGATTATTCGAAGTATACCAGGAAGACCGTCTGGTCGATGTACTGGCCTGGAACTACGACCGTACCGAATCACAAATGGAATTTTGTAAGGAACAGGAACTAAGCCAATATTTTCCCCGAAGCAAGGTGCCAGATATTAAAACAACCTGCTTCGATCACAATAGCGAATTAGTAAAAGAGATTGTTTTACAAGATAATAACAAATACCTCACCGGCTGGTTTATCCTGATCGCTGTATCGGCTTTATTGCTGGAGCAACTGGTGTGGCGAAAAAAACTGAACTGATGAAGCCCGAAACCCATGCCACTCCGACGGCACAAGACATCATAGCCGAATTAAATGCCCTCGGTAATCCGGATAAAGCCGCACACCTTTCCCGTTTTTTCAAAACCGGGAAAGGTCAATACGGAGAAGGAGATCTTTTCCTGGGAATCACCGTTCCCGAACAAAGAAGCATAGCACTGAAATACCGTAAAGCAACACCTCCGGTCTTAGCCGAGTTGATCTCTTCTCCCTACCATGAAATCCGGCTAACCGGCTTGCTTATCCTGGTAGACCAATTTACTAAAAACAAAGACGAAGCTTTCCGGCAAACCTGCGTCGATTTCTACCTTTCACAAACCCGAAACATCAATAATTGGGATTTGGTAGACCTCACCTGCTACAAGCTTTTGGGAGTATGGTTGACAGATAAAGACCGCGGGATATTGTATGTTTTAGCCCACTCGTCCAATATGTGGGAACAGCGGATAGCTATAGTCAGCTGTATGCATTTTGTCCGGCAAGGAGATTTCCGGGACTGTCTGGCTATTTCGGACCTGCTTCTGAACCACCCCCACGATCTGATCCACAAAGCCGTCGGCTGGTTGCTCCGTGAAACCGGCAAAAAAGACCGTCAGGTATTGAAAGACTTTTTATCTTCCCGTTCCAGCCGGATGCCCCGCACCATGCTCCGCTATGCCATCGAGCACTTTCCGGAAGAAGAACGGAAAAAATACCTGAGTAGTCATTAATTTCTTATCTTTGTCCCGTATTACACATAAAATTATGATCAGTTATTTACAAGTAGATAATCTCAGCAAACGGTTCGGCGAGCAACTGTTATTCGAAAATATATCTTTCGGGATCGGTAAAGGACAAAAAGTAGCCTTGATCGCCAAAAACGGAATGGGTAAATCCACGCTTTTGCGGATTATTGCCGGAAAAGATACCTCGGAGAGCGGGACGGTAATTTTCAGAAACGACATCACAGTGGGTATCCTGGACCAGGATCCGGCTTTAGATCCCGAAAATTCTGTATTCGAAGAAGTATTCCACTCGGATTCTCCTGTGTTGAAGCTGATTAAAGCTTATGAAGAAGCAGTTGCGCACAACCATACCGAAGCTTTAGAAAAACTGATTCCCGAAATGGATATCCATTCGGCCTGGGATTACGACACAACGATCAAGCAAATCCTCTCGGAACTGAAAATCGATACTTATGACAAAAAAATCGGCCAGCTTTCGGGAGGACAGAAAAAAAGAGTCGGCCTGGCCAAAGTATTGATCAGTAATCCGGATTTCTTAATCCTGGACGAACCGACCAACCACCTGGACATCGAAATGACCGAATGGCTCGAGGAATACCTGGGTAAATCGAATGCCACCCTGTTGATGGTCACTCACGACCGGTATTTTCTGGACCGGGTATGCAATCAGATTATCGAAATCGACGAATTCGGTCTGTTTTCTTATTCGGGTAACTATGCTTACTACCTGGAAAAAAGAGAGGAACGGATCGAAAACCGCAATGCCGCCATCGACAAGGCCCGTAACCTGTTACGTACCGAACAGGAATGGATGCGCCGGATGCCTCAGGCCCGTAGTCATAAAGCACAATACCGGATAGACAACTTTTACAAACTCAAAGAAACAGCCTCTCAGAATACGACAGAGAAAAAATTGGAACTGGACATCCAGGGTAAACGACTGGGTAAAAAAATCCTGGAACTCGACCATATATCTAAAAGCTTCGACGGGCATTGTATACTCCGCGATTTCTCTTATAAATTCGTCAGGGGAGAAAAAATCGGTATTGTCGGGAAAAACGGAGTGGGCAAATCTACGTTCCTGAATATTATTACCCAAAATCTGCAACCGGACAGCGGATCGATTTCGATCGGTGAAACCGTGGTTTACGGCTACTACAAACAATCCGGTATCGCTTTCAATGAAACGGACCGGGTGATCGATATCGTAAAAAACATTGCCGAACGCATCGATCTGGGCAACGGGCGAATTATGTCCGCTTCTCAATTCCTGGAATATTTCATGTTCACCGACAAACAGCAATATTCCCTGGTCGAAAAGTTGAGCGGAGGGGAAAGAAGACGATTGTATTTGCTTACCGTATTGATGGGCAATCCGAATTTCCTGATCCTGGACGAGCCAACCAATGATCTGGATATCATCACGTTGAATGTACTGGAAGAGTATCTGAAAGGCTTCAAAGGTTGTCTGTTGATCGTATCCCACGACCGTTTTTTCACCGATAAAGTGGTCGACCGGATTTTTGCTTTCGAAGGGAACGGAATCGTTAAAGATTTCCCCGGTAATTATACCATTTATAAGAATAAAAAAGAAGAAGAAAAAGAACAACTGGAGAAAATTGAAAAAGAAAAGAAAAAAACAGAGCAGCCCCAATCCACTCCGAATAATTCTGTAGAGAAAAAACGCAAACTAAGCTTTAAAGAACGCCAGGAAATGCAACAGCTCGAAACAGACATGGAACAATTGAACACAGAGAAAACAATCATCGAAACCGCATTAAATTCCGGCAACCTGTCCCCCGAAGAACTAGTAGCGCAATCCAACCGTATTGCTGAAATAATCGCTATCTTAGACGAAAAAGAAATGAGATGGTTAGAGCTCAGTGAAATCTGATCATCCGGCTTATAGCTTTTTACCTTATTCATATTATGATCCAGGAAACGATTAAAAATTTTCTTCAACAACATCACATCTCCCGGGATGCAGGATTTATATTGGCCGTCAGCGGCGGAGCCGACTCCATATGCATGTTGCATGCATTCAAATACCTGAATCTGAAGATGTTGGTTTTGCATTGCAATTTTTCGTTAAGGGGTAAAGAATCGGACATGGACGAACAATTTGTCAAACGTTTCTGTGATAGTTACGGCATCGCTCACAGCGTCAAAAAATTCGATACCCTGAAGTATGCCCGCGAAAACGGACTTAGTGTAGAAATGGCAGCCCGCGAACTCCGTTACACCTGGTTTCGGGAAATGAAAGAAAAGAAAAAGATGGATTACATTGTCGTCGCCCATCATGCCGACGATGTTGCCGAAACCGTTTTGATCAATCTCTGCCGGGGAACAGGTATAAAAGGGCTAACCGGTATAAAATCCATCAACGGAGACATCCTTCGTCCTCTGCTCCCATGTTCTCGGACAGATATACTGAAATACATAGAAGACCACCAATTGGGGTTTCGGACCGATTCCACCAATAATTCACTGGATTATGTGCGTAATAAAATACGCCACCAGATCATCCCGGTCCTCAAAGAAATCAATCCTTCGTTTCTGGATACCATGACCGAAAATTGCGAAACCCTGAAAGAAACAGAAGAAATCTTTCAATACGGCATTCATCGGTTTCAGGAAGAAATTCTGGATTGCGAGGAAGACGAATTATTGATTCATATTTCCAAAACGCTGGCCACACCCGCCCCTTATACTTTTTTATATGAAACCTTGAAACCTTTCGGTTTTAACAAAGTCCAGATCCGTGACATTCTGAATACGCATACAGCTATCCCCGGCAAACAATTCATCGCCGGCCATCATACCCTGGAAAGAGGCAGAATATTCTGGCGGCTTTACGACAACAGCAAATGCAGCCGGACAATCGTTTCAATTCCAACAACAGGTATTTATACGATCGGAAAACTAAAAGTCGAATTTACGCTCTTCCCCCGTACAGAAGAGTTTGTGATTCCACAGCAACCCGATATCGCTTGTCTGGATGCCGACAAACTCCAATTTCCCCTGCTTATCCGTAATTGGCAAGCCGGAGACTATTTTTGTCCGATCGGGATGAAAAAAAGCAAGAAAAAACTCAGTGATTTTTTCAGAGATCAAAAATTCAGCAGCAAGCAAAAACAGGAATGTTTATTATTGCTTTCGGATGAAAAAATAGCCTGGATTATCGGAAATCGCCCGGACGACCGATTCAAAATCACCTCATTTACCAGTAATATATTACAAATCAGCATTTTATAACAAAATATAAAATTTGATCATAAAATAAAAAGAGGCTTCACAGCCTCTTTTTAAACACACTAACAATAAATTTACTACACTTATAAAGCAATATAATTTCTATATCTCGCGACAAAGATAGGTATTTAAAACGTTTGCACAAATTTTTTCAAAGAAAAAATCAAAAAAAACTTACATTTTTATTTTTTCTCCCTCCATTTTGTAATAATTCCTTGTCTACAAGCGAGATGTTCGAATAAGATTCAGCCGCTCTGAATAATCTTTCCTACTAATTTTTGGGATTCAAAATTTTATTATACATTTGCACACGTTAAAGTTTTTAGGTAATCCATCGAAACGACAGGTTTGTTTGTTCCATCAATTTTTAGGAACCTATTAAAACGAAGTGCATAAATAATAATTCTGAATCTTGGAAGCATGATTAGATAGCAACTTAAGATTATTATTATGAAAATGAAAAAAGTAATTATCGGTTTTATTTTCAGTTTATTTTTGCTGAGCCTTTTATCTTCATGCGCTATCGATCGTAAATGTCCGGCTTATAGTCGGCTGACAGATAGTGCTTTTTTTTATCCATCCTAACGCAAACGTTTGAGTAAATAAAAAACGGACTGTTTTACAGTCCGTAGAGCTCGTATTTTGATTTTTTTACACTAAATAAATAACCAATTTTAAACTAAAAGAAAAAAATGACAAAAATTAAAGTGGGTATCAATGGATTTGGCCGTATCGGCCGTTTGGTATTCCGCGCAGCAATGACCAGAAACGATATTGAAATCGTGGCAATCAACGATCCGAGCGAATTGGATTATTTGGTATATACACTGAAATACGACACCGTACACGGGCGTTTCAACGGAACGATCGAGATCAAAGACGGTGAATTGTATGTCGATGGACGCCACATTCTCGTAACTTCCAGCCGCGAACCGGAAGGTTTGAAGTGGGGAGAAGCCGGAGTAGATTATGTCGTCGAAGCAACAGGTCACTACCTTACCCGTGAAAAAGCGGAAGCTCACCTTCGTGCCGGTGCAAAACGTGTCGTTATGTCGGCACCCGCTAAAGACGATACACCTTTGTTCGTTATGGGGGTAAACCATCAAACTTACGACGGCAACGCAATCGTTTCCAGTGCTTCCTGTACAACCAATTGTCTGGCCCCATTGACCAAGGTCATCCATGAACATTTCGGTATCGTAGAAGGATTGATGACTACCGTACATGCTACGACAGCCAGTCAGCGTACGGTCGATGCTCACTCGAAAAAAGATTGGCGGTTAGGACGTGCCTCAGCCGGCAACATAATCCCTTCCACAACGGGAGCAGCAAAAGCTGTCGGCAAAATCATCCCTGAATTGAACGGCAAACTGACAGGTATGTCTTTCCGCATCCCGACATTGGATATATCTGTCGTAGATGTGACCTTCCGTTTAGCCCAAGAGACGACCTATGAGGAGATCAAAGCGGCAGTAAGAGAGGCCTCCGAAGGAGAACTGAAAGGAATTTTAGGTTATACAGAAGAAGAAGTCGTTTCTTCCGATTTCATAGGAGATGCCCGAACCTGTATATTCGATGCAAAAGCAGGGATCGCCCTTAATAATAAATTTGTAAAACTGATTGCCTGGTATGACAATGAGTGGGGATATTCCAATAAAATGTTAGACCTGATCGCACATATGGCCACTGTAAAAGAAATCAAAAAGGTGAAACATTTGACTTACTGCAATTAGTATTCCTTTCAAATCCTGATTAGCGCCACACTGATCGGCCCAGCTGAGATTCCTGTCCCCATTCATCGGTCAGAACCGAAAGTTCGCCAATCAGAGTTCACAACGAACTCGCTAATCAGGTATTCTGTCCCAACATTACACTTATTCGTAAATCCTTTCAGGATAATGCGTTTCCAACTGAAAATTGAAATCGTTTGAGTTGTTTTTTTCATTTTTTTTCGATATTTACTGAACCATATCAGGAATTTTTTCCGTACTTTTGAAAGGAAATGATAATTTTATAACACTTAAAAACAATAAAAATGGCAAAGATTAAAGTTGGTATCAACGGATTCGGTCGTATCGGCCGCTTGGTTTTCCGTGCAGCAATGACTCGTAACGATATTGAAATCGTAGGAATCAATGACCTGATCGATGTAGATTACATGGTATACATGCTGAAATATGACACGATGCATGGTCGTTTCAACGGAACTGCAGAAGCAAAAGACGGTAAATTGGTTGTCAATGGTCAGGCTATCCGTGTAACTGCTGAAAAAGATCCTGCAAACCTGAAATGGGATGAAGTAGGCGCTGAGTATGTGGTTGAATCAACCGGTCTTTTCCTGACAAAAGAAAAAGCTGAAGCTCACATCAAAGCTGGTGCAAAACGGGTAGTGATGTCTGCACCTTCCAAAGACGATACCCCGATGTTCGTTATGGGTGTCAACAACAAGAAATATGCCGGCGAAACGATCGTTTCAAACGCTTCTTGTACAACCAACTGTCTGGCTCCGCTGACCAAAGTAATCAACGATAAATTCGGTGTTATCGAAGGTTTGATGACCACAGTACACTCAACTACCGCTACTCAGAAAACTGTCGACGGTCCTTCTATGAAAGACTGGAGAGGTGGCCGTGCTGCTGCAGGTAATATTATCCCTTCTTCTACCGGTGCTGCTAAAGCTGTAGGTAAAGTTATTCCCGAACTGAACGGAAAATTGACCGGTATGTCATTCCGTGTTCCGACTCTGGACGTTTCTGTAGTAGACGTGACTTTCCGTTTAGCTAAAGAAGCTTCTTACGATGAAATCAAAGCTGCTATCAAAGAAGCTTCAGAAGGCGAAATGAAAGGTATCCTGGGATACACTGACGAAGATGTCGTTTCTTCTGATTTCTTAGGAGATGCCCGTACTTCTATCTTCGATGCAAAAGCAGGTATTGCTTTGAACAAGAGCTTTGTGAAACTCGTTTCCTGGTATGACAACGAATGGGGGTATTCAAACAAAGTATTGGAATTGATCGCTCATATGGCAACTGTGAAATAATCAGTTTTACTGAAACTAAAAAGCGTCTCGGAAAACGGGACGCTTTTTTATTTTCTCAAAGGAAGTAAAAAACGAAATACCCCTCCCTGGTCTTCCGATAAAAGCGGAGGCAATATTTTCAACTTGCTGAAACAGAAAAAAAGGTTTAAGATGAAGAGTTATTCTTCCATCTAAACCTTTTTCCACAATTGGGACGAATAAATAATAATCTAAAGTTTCGCAAAAAAAGTGACCAGAAAAGGCACACTGAAATCCACTACAAACCCATGGAATATCGCAATAATCACATACTCTTTACCTGAAAATCGGGTAATAACCGGCAAGGTAGTATCCATCGTAGTAGCACCACCGGAACAGATCGGAGCCAATTTTCCGAAGCAACGGACCAGAACAGCAGCTCCCAACAAAGTAATGATCTCACGTATAATATTAGTAGTCAAAGCGATTGTGCCCAATTCCGCCCCTCTATATTCTGTGATAAAAATACTCGACAAGGAATAATAACCGAAACCCGAACCGATAGCCAGACAATCCGTTAAACGGATATCGGTTAAAAGAAAGCTAACCCCTATACTTCCTGCCAACGTGCCGACAATCGTCGCCAAAGGCACCAGTACAATCCGTAGCTGCTGACCTTTCAACGCCGCCCAGGCTTTCCGGTCACTCCCTATACTTATACCCACCAGGAACATCAACCCGTATAAAACATACATACTAAAATCCTGCTGAAGCAATTCCTGAGGCAGAACGCCCCAGCGGGCCAGAATCACTCCAGCCACAAAAAAAGCAACAATAATCAAACTTCCTTTCATTTATTCTGAATCAAAATAACGACTTAGAAATACTCAGGAAACAGAAGACTCGTCTCTCCTCATGAAAAAAAAGCGATATACCACCCAAGCCAGGATCACACTTCCCGATACTCCTCCCAGGGCCAGGATCAAACCTTTCAAACCGATCGTATCCAGATTATTCATAATCTCTCCGTTCGTACCGACAGCAATACCTAATAAGAATAACAATAACCAAATGGCCAGCATAATCCATTTTTGTACCCACCGGAGCTGATAATTTTTCAATAAATACCCGGTGAATACGCCCAGCAACATAATTCCGACAATCTTCAACATAATCCTTTTCTTATAAAACTATCTTTTCATTCGGTTTATAAACTTTACAAACTTTTTCAAATACGTTTCGGGCTACAAAGTTAATACAGAAATTTTCAGTTCCAGCTGTATTCCGGTTTTGTCTCTCTCTTTTTTCCGCTATTTTGCAGGGCAGTGCTGTGGGGAGATAAAGTATATTGATTATTTTTGCCAGTCGTTTTATAGCTTTAAAATCATGAATCATTCTGTTCGAAGTCTTTTACCCTCTTTACTACTGATAGGGATCTATTTCATAGCCGATGAATTTTTCGGAACAGTTACCGGAGTATGGGTCG
>ENA-ORIC01001795-ORIC01001795.1-human-gut-metagenome-genome-assembly--contig:-NODE-1795-length-19243-cov-4.223730_pt1 | contig 19243 bp, 14 predicted proteins | sample MGYA00243023_ERZ508732 | MGnify/ENA primary metagenome ERZ508732 (study PRJEB26277, sample SAMN04329767) | human gut metagenome | biome: human-associated habitat | host: Homo sapiens | place: USA...
TGCGCAATCGCTTCAGATACTTCTCCTGCTTGCCGTAACGCAGCATATATCTCAGCATTGCGGATTGCCAGCACTGCGATTCGCAAAGATTTTTCGAAGTGTGTTCGATCTCTTCGTCCGATACCGCGTCGAGCGCGCGCCGATACACCGCTTTGATATCGTCGAACGCATAATACGCCGCATCCAACCCGCGTTTTTTGCCGAAATACGGATACGCGCGGCAAAGCCCGTACTTTTTCGCCTCGATTTCAACGTATCTTTTGCCGTTTTTCTGTTTTACTTCGTACTTTTTCCCGCACGAAAGCACGGAATCGCACTCGCCGTGCACTTGCAAGCGAAGCGTTTCGCCGATTTTTACATAACTATTATCGTACGTCAGCGCACACGTTTTCAACACATCGCAAAATACGTTGATTCCGTCCTCTACCCCCGTCGTTTCGAAAATATACAGCTCCAGCCGTTTATTATGCGAGCCGGTGCCGTACGCCTTATCGAACGACGGCATAAACTCCAAAGACACAAAGAAATGCCCCGGGCAGTAATCGGACGAATAATTGCATTTCCAACCGTCGCACTTCCCTTTCGGAAACAAAATCAGGTTTTTTCCGTTCGGATTCGACAGATAGCAATATTTGTATCTGTTTCCCGCCGAAGTATACGGCGAATTTAAAAGATACTGATTTTGCCACCCGCCGCCGTTTTTCTTGCCCATAAAGTTGATCGGCAATTCCAACGAAAATTCCGAAAGATCGTTCCGGGACGTTTGCATCAGTATCCGCAAACCGCGCCTGCCGCATGCCGTTACGAATTCGCAGCTCAGCGACGTTTTCGTTTTTTCGCAGTACAGTTCGCCCGCGGCGGACAGCGGCTCGAAATACGCTTTTCTGTCGTTATACGGCTTCGCATAATTTTTTGCGCCGCCCGCTGAAAGATCGTCCGTCTGCAATGTGTACCGTACCGCCGGCCGATCCCCGTTTAAGTATGTTTTTAACTGTTTTAATGCCTCTTTCATTGTGTTTTCTCTCGATGCTTTTTGCGATTTTCCGCCGATATCCGCCTTTCGCCCGCATACGCGCGCGAAACGTTTGACCGTCCCCGTCGTTTGTGATATAATTAAATCATGAGTGATAAATTCGTTTTTTATATGGATAAAGTGTATGAAACCGAGCATACGGTGCAAATGCACACGCACCATTGCTACGAACTCACGTATTACGCCGACGGCACGGGTGCAACCGAAGTGGAAGGGGAAAAATTCCGTTTTATTTCGGGTACGTTTATTCTTGCCGCCCCCAACGCGCCGCACACCGAAACACATAAAGACCGCGTTGCCGTGGTATGCGTCGGTTTCGATACCTCCACGCCTCTTCCTTCACGCCTTTTCGTGGATAAAGATCGCCGCGTGGCTGATACGCTCCGCATTATCGGCAGAGAGCTGAAAGAAAAAAAATTATACTATCCTTCCGCGCTCGACGCCCTTTCCGAATTGCTTGTTTTAAACATCTTGCGTTCGGCGGCAGGCCCCGCGCGTATGTCGATGGATTTCGATCACGTGTTAAACTACATCACCGCACATGCCAACGAAACCACGAATATTAAAAAAATCGCCGCGGAATTACACTATAACTACGATTATTTCCGCCAAAACTTTTTCGCGCGTATGGGTGTTTCCGCCACAGACTATCTGCAAAAAACAAAATTGAGCAACGCAAAAAAATATCTGCTCGAAAGCAAACTTTCCGTTACGGAAATCGCCCGCCGAACGGGCTTTGCCACCGCTTCGCATTTCTGCCGCACTTTCACGGATTCCGAAGGACTCACCCCCACGCAGTACCGCGAGAAAAACAAGCTCCCCGAATTTTCCGACATTCATTTCACGCCCACCGAAAAACGGCCGGAACCGCCGCGACAAAAATAATGCGGTAAAAACGCTTCGATTGCGGCACAAATATTTTAAGCCGTCCCGCTGCCCGCGCAATATTTGCGCGGGCGTTGCTTTTACCGCGTTTTTACCGCTATTTCTTTTCCACCGACAAATTCAGAAGCTTTTCTATGCCCTTTAAATCGGAATTAACCGATAAATATTTGTCAAGTCCGCCTGTCTTTTCTTCAAAAATCGTTACACAATCCCCGTCCACCGTCACCGTGCCCTCGGGCGAGTAGATAAAAAGCGGATTGTTCTCGTTAAGCGCGATCATGCACGTTACGGGGTCACAACTTTCGCGGCGGTAGCCGTTCGAAATATCTACGCCGTTCGCGATCGCAAAATTTTTCATCGAGTACCACACGGGGTTTTCGTTTTGTCCCATTTCGGTGAAAACCGCCGCGCCGATCTCGAACGGTAAATACACCTTTTTTGTACTCCAATTTTCAATCACGTACCGCGCCGCAGGCACGTCTTGCAATAAGTTCCACTCGCGGAAGCGTTTTCCGTCGAAATTCTGCGGAAAAGATCCGATCATCACGTACAGTTTATCCACCTTTTGCTTCACGAGATCCGCCCCGCAAAGCGGCGAAAATTCGTCTGCCTTGCTTTTTAAAAGCTCTTCAAGGTTGGAAAGCGGACCTACGGCAATCACCGATACTTTTCCCGCCGCCTCGGCAAGCGTTTTTCTGAGCAACGGCACGGCGTCCGTTTCCACGTCCTTCGTTCCGTATTTTTCCATCACCGCACGCGCGTAATTGTTCACGCCGTCGCACTGCAGCATGCGCTTCATTCGCCCCACGGGTATGCCGTTTACGCCGTAATAATCGCAAATCGCGTTCACCGTCGCAGTTGCGCCATCGCGCCCCGTACTCGCCGTAATCGCAAGAATTTCACACTCTCCGCGTTTATGCGCGTTCAACAAAATGCCGAGCGCCGCCGCATCGTCGCAGTCCATGCCTATATCCGTATCGAAAATAATTTGTTTTGTTTCCTTTGTTTTGTTCATATCTGTCCTTCCTTTCGTCATTATAAAGTTACCGTTTTTCTTAAAATTCTGAACGACCAAAGCGAAGCGTTAGGATCGTTCTTCGTCGATTCGGGGTGTACCTTGTAAATATTACCTGCCACGCACGAGCCCGTAATCGCCACTTCTATCTTTTCCGGGGTTTTCAGCCACCCGTATGCGTCGCGGATGATCGCCGTATTGTGAGAGGCGATATTATTCAGCGAATCCTCGCCCGATACGCCCGTCACGTTCGACCACTTAGGCGCGGCTGCCCTGTCGGCAATATTTTTAAACACGTCCCCGGGCTCGCTTCCGCCGTTATCTATCCAGGAAAGCGGCGCGCCTGCGGCTTTGCCCGTAGTATCGTCATATTTGCCGTCGGTAATCATATACATTCTGTTATTTTTCGGCTCATAGGCAAAATCGCCGTTCGATACCACCGTGGTCTGATACCCTCCGCGCATTATGCCTTCAATCGGCATCATCAAAAGCTCGTCTTCTTTTTTAATATCGTTAAGATTCGAAAAATCGTAGCGGTCGATCGTAGTCATCGTGGTTTGCCGCCAATTCTCTCCGTCCGAAGCAAACGGGCGAATGGAAGAATAAGCCATCATCACTCTGCCCTTTTTATCTACGCTGACCATCGAAGCTTGCCCCCACCCCCAAAGATACGCTTCGGGATGCAACTTTCTGTCGTTCCACTCCTTAGGATAATCGTCTGAAGTGTATCTTTTTAAAGGGTTGATTTCGCCGCACCGTTTCCACGGTCCTTCGGGCGATTTCGCCACGGCAAGCGAAATGTTGTTAAATTCGTTCACGTACTCCGTGAACCCCTCGGCAAGATATGCCATCAGATAAGGGTACGTTTCGCCGTTGTAAGTAAATTCACCTTTAATCACGTTTGGATCGCAAATATGCTTTCCTTCCGTTTCGGATCCTTTCAAAGGCGAAAGCACGTACGATTTTTCGCTCCAATACCAATTGCCGTCCTCCAATTTCACGCCCTTGCGGTACGCGATGTAGTCGGTAATCTGCGCGTTTCCGTCCGCGTTGATGCTCCCCTTTTGCGGATCGTTGCCCACCGTATATTTGTTGGAACAATAATAGGCATGGCGGGTATTCTCGTCTTCTTCGAAAATGCTCGGCGCATAGTTGTAAATGCGTATGCCTACGTTCGGCACAACCGTATCGCCTTTTACGGTATCCTCGTTTTCCCAGAACATATTTTCGCCGTTTTCCCGCGTGTACCCTTCCGGGACTTCGATCCGCGGAGTTTTATCCTTGCACCCCGCCGAACAAGCGAACGCCGCCAAAAGCATCGCGCTCATCGCGCAATATACAATTCTTTTCATAATACCTCCTCCCGCAATTTACGCAATCTCTTCGGGATCTTCCATAAGGTGTTTGCAAATATCGCAGACGCCGTCGAGGTTTACGTCCTTGCACTCGGCGCAAAGCTCGCCCTTGCAGTCGTCGCAAATGCCGTCGCCGTTCAGGTCCCAACCGAAATGCGTTAACGTTTCAAAGCACCTGTCGCAGTGCCGGTCTCCGTTGTTGTCGGGGTGAACTTCACATGCCACCGGCGCCTGTTTCTCCATCGAAAACGCATCTGTGCTTAATTCAAACGAATCCGTAAAAAACGGATCGAGCATCACTTCGTTCGCTTTCAGCCCAGATACCGCCTCGTACCAAGTTTGGTTTTCTCCCTTTTCGGTGATCTTCGCCTTGCTCATGTCCGCAACGGTTTTCCATTTGCCGTTTACAAGAATCTCCACATTTCCGAAATCGTGGATTCGGCCCTTCAGATAAAACGCGTCGTAGCACACGTATACAAATTTCACATTGCCGAGATCCGCCGTAGCCCCCGCGGGCTCTCCCACGGTATTGAATATACAGTCTTCCTCGTCGCTGCCGAATCTGTACGGCTCGCCGAACGTATCCTCGTTCAGCAAAAACTGAACGCATCCCGTAAACGTGCGCGCCACGTTGAAAGACGGCATGTGCGCATACGGATAATACAGCATTTTCCAGTTTTGCCCGTTCGGATAGGTAAATTTAATATCGCCGCGCAGCTTGTTCATCACCGTTACGGTTTTTCCCGAGCCGGACGTACTCTCACCGCCGAATCCGAAAGATATATCGTTGCCTGTGTTGTTGTCCGGTCCGTAACTGCCGTTATCGCGCGAAGTCATACGAATTCTCACCGCGCTCGCTTCGCTCCAATCTCCGTATTCCACGCCGATGTTCAAACAAACCACACCCGAAGCCTTGCCTTTGGCATGAAAGGCGGGCATTCTCTCGTCCTCGCCGTGCTTTCCGCCGAAATTCTGCGTAATCCGCACCGCGTCGAACGCCGAAGCGTTTTTAATCTCTTCGGGATTATCCGTAACTTCCTCTTGTTTGTTCCCGTTGCCGCCGTTATCGGGCGTCGGCAATTTTTTCGCACACGCTCCGAAAACGCCCCCGCACACCGCCGTCGCGAGAACAGCGCAAAATATCCTTTTCATTCTTCCTTGCATCGCGTTTCTCCTTTATCCGATCAACTCGTAATCGATATAATAACTCACGTCGCCGATCGCCCCGAAAATATCGCGGTAAGTTTTTCCGTTTCTTTCCCATGTATAATACTCGGAAATCACGGCGTTTTTATAATTCGGATCGCGGTGCGGATACCCCCAGGCAATGCCTTGCGAACGCTTCTTTTGCGCGTACACCTCGGCGCGCGCGTCAAACAGCTTGTCGTGCCCCTTGCTCGTCAGCCGCTTTCTGCCGTTTTTGAATACCGTTTCCACCTCTTCCGGGCTTTTCGCCTGAATCATACTCAGTACGCTCTGCGACCAGATCGTATTCATTTGGTTATCGATCTTCACAAGCTCGCTGTAATCGCTTCTCGTCGGATCGATGAGTCCCGCCGTAATCATATACGCGTCCGAAGAATAAATCGTCAGAGGCAGCTTCATGTTGTTCACATACGCGTTCTCTTTCGTTGCCTGCTTCCTGCCCGTGTTCAGCGTATCGAAGTACTGCGGACGACGGAAAAGTTGCCACTCGTTCAAGCCCAACTCTTTCAACCGCGCCTGATTGCTTTCAAGTTGCGCATCGGAAACGCCCTCCGTTTTAACAAGATCGAGATAGTTTTGCGAGCGCCTGATCTCGCCGCTTTCCGTCTTGTACCAGGTGGCGTCGGCGGCGGTAAATTTCCCCGCGAAGTCGGAATCCGCAAGCGAGATAATGTTGCCGTTTTCGTCCGCATTTCCCTCTAACCCGTATCCGCACAACATCTGTCCTTCGTCACTCCAAAGATAATCGAAAAGTTTAATGATGATGTCGGGGCGGGAAGCGTTTTTCGTAATGCAGTTCACCGCGTACCCCGTGCCTGCAATATCGCCGAGTACGGGATCGTCGCCGTTCGAATTTTTCACCGTAAACGACATGTATTCGACGCTCTTGCCGCTCTTCGGAAACGCCGCCGCTTTCAAATAAGTGGGGTAGTCCTGCGGAGAACAAGAAGTAATAAACACTTCGCCGTTCGCGATTTTACGCCCCACTTCCGCCTGCGTATTCGCCGAAATCGCCTCGTCCGTCAAAAGTCCTTCGCGGTACAATTCGTTCAGCCATTTCATCATATCCAGATATTCGGGCATGTCTATGCCGTCTGTATACTTTCCGTCCTCCGTTTCGAACGGCACGGCAAAATATTGGCAAAGCCACGCAATGCCCTGATTGCCGTTGTTTTTCGAAGTATCGAACGGATCGAGCATAAACCCTTGATACGTATCCTTCTCCGCGCTCGTCAAACAGTTGTCGCGCACCCATTTCATCGCCTTAACGCACCCGCCGGGCGTGGTAATATCCCACGCTTTCCGCTCCGTTTCGGAAATATTATCCTGCACGTACTCCATGTACGCCTCAAACCAGTCTTTGCGCACCATCATGCCGCCGTTCGTCTGCAACTTCCCAGCGGAAGTGGAAGAATAATAAAACGAAGGCAACCCGTAAATATTTCCGTCTGTCAGCGTCTGCTGCATGCCCATAAAATCGAGGTCGGGGGCCCACTTTCCCGAAAGCCCGTTCAGCGGAAAAAGATACCCTTGATCTGCAAGCTGAATAAACCGCTCGTCGCTCTTTTCCACGGTAATCACATCGGGCAAAGTATCCGAAGAAATCATTACGGAAAGTTTATCCGCCGTGCTGCCGAGCGCCGAGTCGAAATTCACGGTAATCCCCGTTTTTTCTTTAATCGCTTTCGTCACCACGCTTTTTTTGTTGATGTCCATATACACATTCGTAAACCAGTTGATTTCCAACCCTTCGGGACATTCCTCTTTCCACTTTTCCCACGATTTTTCGCCCTCGGCAAGCACAGTATCCGCCCGATCGGGATATTGCCATTTCGTCGATTTTTTCGAACACCCCGCACCGAAAGCCGCGCCTGAAACCGATACCGCCGCCAATAAAACGGCTAATGTCTTTTTGCTTTTCATCTCTGCTTTTCTCCTTACTCGATTTTCAGCCCTTTAAAGAGCCAACATATACGCCTTGCGTCAAATATTTCTGCACAAACGGAAAGATCACGATCAGCGGCAAAGCACCGAAGGTCATCGCCGCGTACGAAATCGTTTCGCTTGTTGCCTTGCCCGATACGCTGAGTACCGAATCGAAGCTGCCCGCGTCCGCCGCCGCAATGATTTGCCTGAGCACGTATTGCAACGAATCGAGATCGGGGCGTTGCGGACAATACAACATAGAAGTAAGATAATCGTTCCAATGCCCGATAAAACTCCACATAAAAATCGTAATCAGAACGGGCATGCACAAGGGAATCATCAGCTGAAAATAAATGCGGAATTCCCCCGCGCCGTCAAGCACCGCCGCCTCATGCAATTCCTCGGGCGTACTCTTAAAAAAGGAACGGATCAAAATCATATTGTACACGCTGTACATTCCGGGAATAATGTAAATCGCAAACGTATTTAAAAGTCCCAACATTTTACAAAGCAAATAATACGGAATCAATCCGCCGCCGAAGAACATCGGGATCAACGCCCATACGTTAAAAAATTTCCGCCATCGCAAATTTTTGCGACTCATCCCGTACGCCACAAACGAAGTAAAAAGCACCGAACTCACCGGTCCTACGGCGCACCGAAACAACGTGATTACAAGCCCGTTCCAGATCCGCTCGTTCGCAAAAATCGTTTTGTAGCTTTCAAATGTAAAAATTCTCGGCAAAAAATACACGCCGCCTTTCAGATAATCTTGCCCGTCCGAAACCGAGCCGATCAACACGTACCACAACGGATAAAACGTTAAAGCCGAGAAAATCAATAAACACGCGATAATCGCAATATCTCCGGGAGTGTTCTTATGCAAACGCGATTTCTTCTTTTTCGGGGCGGCGATTTTTTCTGCGGTTTTTTCCGCAACTTCTTCCTCTTCCGCGCCGAACGTTTCGTTTAGTACGTTCATCAGAAAACCACCCCCTCGCCGTTGATTTTTTTGGAAACGAAATTCGTTCCCACAATTAACGCCGTGCCAACCAACGATTTAAAAAGTCCTGCCGCCGTGGCGTACGAATACAGCATTTCGTTGATGCCGTTTTTCAAAATAAACGTATCGAACATTTCCGTTTTCGTCAAGTTACTCTGCGTCTGCCACAAAAGCGCCTCGCCTGCGTCGTTCGTTAAAATTCCCGATACGGCAAGCACCAGATTCAAAGAAAACAACGGCAACATCGCGGGCAGCGATACGGCGCGCGCCTTCCAGAATCGATTCGCCCCGTCGATTTCCGCGGCGTCGTACAAACCCGTGTCCACGTTCGTCATCGCCGCCATGTAAATAATCGTACCCCAGCCTGACTCCTTCAAAATCGCCGAAACAATTTTCATCGCCCAGCTGTACGAGGGATCGCCCTTGAAATTGATACTCTTTTCAATCACGCCCATCCCTTTCAGTAAATCGTTGATCACGCCCGTTTGCATGTTCGTCATCGAAAATACAATACCCACGTATACCACCGAAGAAACAAAATGCGGCAAGCACGAAAACAAATGCATCGTCTTTTTCAATTTCGGCGCGCGCACCTCGTTAAAGAGTATGGCAAGAATCATCGGAATCGGCATCGTAATCGCTATACGAATCAAATTATACACCACCGTATTCATCAATACGGGGTACAGCCGATCGTCCGTTAAAAGATAATAAAAATTTTCAAAACCGTGCCTGCCCGCCCATGCCGAGTGAAAAATCGCGTCGAATACATCGATCACGTTGTCCGCATCGCGAAACGCAAGCAAAATTCCCGTCATCGGAAGATACGAAAAAACAAACAGAAACACCGCTCCCGCAAGAGCCATAATAAAAAGCTGATTGTCCGTTTTCGCTCTCTTTTTTTTCGCCTCGCCGCCTTGCGGTTTTGCACTCCGATACGCCGTCGGTTCGTTTGTCCGCCCGGCTGACGCTTCCTTTTCCGTCATTTTCGCTCGCCTTCCTCCGCATTATGCTTTTTCTTTCTTTTAGCGAACGCCGCAACCGCAACAGCCGCCGAAGTCGCCGCTAAAACAGCTGCCGAAGTCGTAATTTCGCCGCCGCACCCCTTCTTTTTAAGCGACTTTTCATACGCCTCTATCGCGCCTTTCGCCGCCGCGAATTTTTCGGTGTTTTGCACTTTATCTTGCGCTCCCGCGCTCAAAGCCGCATAGGCCTCCTGCGCCTCTTTAAACGCCGCTTTCGCCGCTTCGTAATTATCCGCCGTCACGCTTTCCGTAAGCGCGGCAAGCATCGCCGATACGGGCGCGGCGTCGTACTCGTTCACCGCGTTTTCCGCAGCCGAAAGTTTATCCAAGCCCGTCACTTTCTCCTTCGCGCCCTCCGAAAGCTCGTCGTATGCGTTTTTCGCTTCGTCGATCGCCTGCCGCGTGCGCGCTATCGTTTCGCCGTCCACGGACGTGGGCAAAGCGTTCATTTTTTCGCTCACCGTTCCCGCCTCGTACGTTTCTATCGCATCCGCCGCCGCAGAAAGTTTTTCCGCGTTCTTCACTTTCGCTTTGTCCGATCCGAGCGCCTCGTATTGTTTAAAAACTGCAGCATACGCGCGCTTCGCCGCCTTATAGTTTTCACCTGAAATCTCCGTTTCAAGGCCGTCGATTTTCCGCTCGGTCAGCGACACGCCGTACGCCGCTACCGCCGCTTTCGTTTCGGCAAGTTTTTCGTAATTTTTTACAAGTCCCTTTTGCTCCGCCGTCAGATTTTCATATCCGGACTCCGCCTTTTGCACAAGGTTTTTCTGCGTTTCGTAATTATCGTCGTTAATCTTCGAGCGCATCGAACGCAGTTCGTTATTCACCGCATACAACGGGATTTGCGCCGAAAATTCGTCGATCAGCTTCACGTTGCCCATCGACACCGTTTCGCTCCCGTCGAAGTCGCTTGCCGAAAACACGATCCACAACCCTATTGTGTTTTTCAGTTCCGCTTCCGTCGGTCTGACAACGCTCTTTTCGCCGTTTTCGCCTACCGCCGTCCGCTGAAACGCGCCGAACGGCACAAGATACGATCCGTTAAAGCCTTTCGGGATAATGTTTCCGCCCTTGCCCATCGCGGAATTTGTCCGCATCGTTCCTTCGCCGTCAATCAAATGGAAATAATTCTCCGAAGTCGTGCCGTTGCCGTACCCGCGGTAAGAAATCACAGAGCCGCCCTCATCGCGCACGCGCAGTTCGAATTCGATTTTGCCGTCGCTTTTCAAGGAAGTCGAATCAAGGTCGAACGCAAACGCTTCGTACCCCGAAACGTCGCCGTATTCGTTCCCGCTCTCCGTCACGATTTTCTGCCACACGTCATAGCTCGGCGCGGCAGTTCCTTCCGCCGCCGTTTTTCTGCCGAGAACGATCGAATTTTCCGCCGCGTACGCCGCCGTGATCGTAACGTTCTCTTTGCCCAAATTTTCAAATACGCCGCCTTTGTCGTTCTGCCACGCTTCTATGTAATTCAGCCTCGGAGCAAACGCCCATTCGTCTTTTCCGAGAGCAGAAATCTCCGTAGCCGTTTTTCTTTCGCTTTCCGAAGCGTCGAAAAGCGTCTTTTTTCCGCCGTCCGCGTATTCTGCCGAAATATCCCCGATATCAAGCGTGTTTACGTTCCATACCACAACCGAAACCATTACCCGCCGCACGTCGCTCCAATCGAACGTCCCGCTCGGCGTTACCGTTTTATCCGCAATGCCGTATTCGTTTTTGTTCGTGACTGCCGCCGCGTTGTCGCTCCACATGCTTTCCGCCGTATAAAAACCGTCTTTCGAACAAACGAGCGTTCCCGTCGTGCCCGCGTTTTTCACCGCCACGCCTTCCCACGCGCTACCGCTCGCCTCCGTCAGACTCAATTCCACACCGCTTTCGTCGTAAAATTTCGAGCCGAGCGGCTTGCCGTCGTTCGGACGGTTTACAAAAAACTTGCTCACCGCCGTGTTGCCCGTTCCGTCCGCCAACACGACGAATATGCGGTTTGAATTCGCCGTCACGAATTTAAGCTTTACCGAAATGCTTTCCGCTTCCGATAAATCCCTATCTCCCTCGCCGATTCCCGCGTACAACACCGTCCTACGCGCATACGCATAATCGGCCGCATCCGATTCTACTTGCCCCGTTATATTCACGCGCACACCGTCGAACGACGTAGAATTTGCGATAGCCAGATTTTTGTCCTGAAGAGTAGCCGCTTCTTCCGCCGCCGCGCCGTACGCCGCAAACGAGTTTCCGCACCCGATCCGCGTCGCGTTCGCAACGCCCGTCAAGCCGCTTACGGCAAACAGCGCGCCCGCTATCAACGCCGCAATTTTTCCGTTTTGTTTCCGTTCCATTCTTTCCTCCGTGTTCTTGCAACAAGCAAGTTTATGCTTGTTGCAAGAAAGCTTTTTGTTTGTCAGCAAACAAACTTAATCAAACTGCTCAGACAACAACGTCTTAGGCACCGATTGAAACATATTGTCTTTTTCGTTATCTCCCGTAAATTCCTCGCCGGAAGTCCTCACAACTTCCTCGAAAAACTCCACCGTTTCGATTTTTGCTTTTTCATATAATTTCATTGTTTTCACCTCCCCGCTCACGCGTTCGCCGCGCCGAGAATCTGTTCCAGCACTTCCCGCGCGTAAGCCTTGCCCGCGTCGCTCTTATCCGCAAACTCTTTTTCGAAATTTTCGCTCAGGCTCACCGCTTCCGCCACCTGTTTCAGCGAACGCGAAATCGCTCCGCCCTCTTTTTTCTCGCCGTTCTCGGGCAAGGAATATTCCGTATACACCGTCTGCGACGAACCGTCCGCAAACGTCAGCGTAAGGTAGCCGCGCACCGTGTAATTCACTCCTTCCTTGCCTTGAATTTTATCGTAGCCGAGCGTTGCGAAAAAGCTTTCGTTTTCTTTATTCCACTTGCCCACAATCAAAGACATTTCCTTATTATCCTTCGTCAACGCCGCGCCGTTTAAAGAATCGTCGGAAGCCAAAATCGCGCCGAGTTCTATCGAAATACCCGCTTTTTCCGCCGCGGTTTTCAAAGCCGCGTAAGCGGTCGCGGAAAGATTAACCATAAAGCGCAAACCGTAATCACCCTTCTTCACGCGTAACGCAGCGCCGTCCGTCATGGCAAAACTTTCGCAAAACGTAGTTACCGCCTCGCGCACCGCGCTCTTCTGTGCCGCCGCACGATACGTTTCGTAATTCGAAATATAATTGATATTGTCAACTTCTAACTTATATGTCAACCCGCTTGCAATACTGCTCGTAGGCAATTTCACAAGCGTACGTCTTATGCCCGCAAGTTTGGAATCTTCTATTTTAAGCGAAGTAAACGGAATTACGATTTGCCCTTTGAAGCCCGCGGGAATTTTCTGCACGTCTGCCTGTAATTCCTGCGCCTCGCCGCCTTCGGGAATACGTATTCCCGCGCCTGCGCCGTAATAATTGGTATCATTCGCGTCTTTTAGTACAAATTGCCAATCGATTTCCGTAGCCGCTTCGCCGACGACGGTATTGTCTACATAATACGAAATCGCATTGTACCTCGTCAGATTTTGCGCCGTGCCGTCGCTCGCCCAAATTTCGCCGCCCTTGCTAAATTCGTAATAACTTTCGGGAGAATACAGACAATCGTCAAAATATGTTGAAAGACTTTCGTTTGGAAGCGTAGGGCGGGTGCCGAACGAATAATCGTTTAACTCATACCCCGAAGTTTCGGCGTTGTACGCGGGCTTTTCAATCTTTTTAAAATTCGCCGCGTTCACCACTGCGCTTACCCCGTTTGCAGAAACTGCCTGTAAATTATAAAAATTCACGTTCGATTGAAACGAAGCGTAATTCACCATTTCTATAAACATCGAATCGATATTACTCCAATCGATTACAGCGTTTTCATCGCCGTTCGAATACCCGTAACCGAACGCTACGCCGTTGTTCATTTTATAAGAAAGTGCGTTTACGAACGCTTCTTTCGAAATATCCACATACGAAGCGCCCCAATTACCCGTATCGTTAAAACGCACGCCTATATAATTCAAATCAGTGTCCTGTCCGTTGGCTCTGGTATCACGGATTTTTTTCATAGAATAATTGTAATATGTAACCCGATCTATCGTAGCCGTATCGCCGTTTTCTGTTGTGGAAAACTGCTTTTTGATGAGATACGCCGTGCCCGATTTATCGATAAAACCGAATTTCAACCGAATCGCGCTCGATGATTGCAGTAAAAACCGAAAAGATTTCGCCCCGGTTAAATCTGCGCCGCCAAGTCCGACTCTCAGCGTTCCCGCGATTTGCGCACTTTTCATTTCTTCTGCGCTCGTGCCCAACGCGGTTGCGGCTTTTCTGCGCATTGTTACGTGCGGAAGCGGCGCAGAAAGCCCCGCGGCGTTCAATTTATCGCCGTCAATCGCAATGTCTTTTTTCGCCTCGGTCGTTCCCTCTGCCGAAACCGACGTATTCGCAACACTCCGTTCACCCGCGTTCGCGCCCGCCGTTGTACCGATTGTGGCGATCATAAGAAGCGCGCAGAGCAAGGCAATCTTCTTAAACTTTCTCATTTCTTTCCCCCCGAAAAAAATTTTTTTACGGATTTTTCATATCCGAAAAAAAGTATAACATAAAAAACCGCCATTGTCAATATCATTTTTGTTATTAACCCGTTTTAGAACATAAAAAAATTTTTACATTTTTTATACTAAAGTTTACATTTAAATTATATTTTATTGCAGAACATAAATATATATGGCGATTTTACAAATAAATACATTTCTTTTAATTTTATATCCCATCTTATTATACCTATTTTTTAGAACATATTTTTTGTAAATTGCAATGACCGGGCGAACAAACACAACTCTCCGGTGTTTTCTCTTCCTGTTTTTCGTTTTATCTCAACGGCATTACAAAATTTCCGTTTTATTTTTTTACGACAAACATCATTCGGACTTTCGCTTTCCACACGCTTTTCAAGATACGCTTTGTTATATTATTTTTCGACGATATTTCGGCGCGAACTCCAAATAATATTAACCTCTCCGCTTCGTATGCGTTAAACTTATTATGCCCCCCATGGGACACCTCCCGACTTATAATTTTTTGCGATTGTCAGTCGCTTCTATTGTTATACAGGAGTTTATATTTGTCCATAGATTAAGTATTTTATCCACTCGCTCGGCGAGTGATTTTTCTTGATATCAATAAAAACCGTCAGGTTATCACCGACGGTTTTTAACTTTAACGATCCGATAAAACATTGTGTTTTTAGAAAGTCTTTACGTTCTATGCGAATTTTCGGATAATCGTATAGGTATTTCCGATTTTATTCGATTGCTTCGTTACATACTTTCAGCACGACTTTTCCCGCACTCTTGCCCGAATACAACAGATCGTGCGCCTTTTCCGCCTCGGTAATCGGCATTACAGCGAAAATCGCCGGACGTATTTCTCCGTCGGAAACCTTGCCCCACACTTTTTCAACCAACCGTTTAAGTATCTCCGCTTTTACTTCCTGTGGCTTACTGCGAAGCGTACTACCCACAAGACGAACGTTTTTTACATACAACTTTCGCATATCGACGGGCGCAATATCACCGGCAAGAGTAGCAATCATGATCCACTTGCCCATATATCTCAGGTGCGGCAAACAATCCGCAACGATTTCGCCGCCCAAACAATCTATGGCGAGCGCAATCGGTCTGCCTTCCGATTCAAACCGTTTCAGAACCTCTACGATATTTTCGCTTTTCGTATTCACAATAAGGTCCGCGCCCGTTTTAGCGACAGTTTCTCTCTTGCTTTCATCTATAATCGTAGTAATAACGTACGCCCCGAACGCTTTCGCCATAGGAATCACCACGCTTGCAAGTCCGCTCGCGGCGGCATTCATCAGTAAAACGTCTCCTTCTTTCAGTCCGCCTTCATAAAAAAGGTTGAGATACGCCGTTGCAAAGGCTTCCGGCATTGCCGCAGCCTCGATCATCGTACAGTTTGCGGGTATCGGCATAAGCATATCGTATCTCACCGCCACGTATTCGGCATATCCGCCGCCGCCGAGAAGAGCGCACACTTTGTCTCCCTTTTTCCATATGCTCTTTTCCGAAACCAACGCTCCCGTTTCTGCGATTTCGCCGGAAATTTCAAGACCGCACCAGTCGGGGCAACCTTGCGGAGATGGATATAACCCTTCCCTCTGCATAAGATCGGCGCGATTAACAGCCGCAAATTTCACCTTCACAAGCACCTCGTCGGGTTTGATTACGGGGGTTGCAACGTCCGACCATTCGAGTCTTCCGCCGTCTTTTATCAACATTGCTTTCATTTTTATGACCATTCCTTTCTGCGAAAGGCGCAAAACGCAAAGAAAATATTTTGACGCAATCGCAGTTATCAGTATAATTTAAGCCGTTTCAACAACTATTTTCGCTTTTTTAATTTTTAAATTTCTTTACACGATTTTTGTATCAAGTTAAATAATTTTTCCTCGTAATCGAGGGAATACCCGCTCTGTTTTTCGCCGCGCACGATCGAAGCAAAATCGGCAAGCATCGGCTTGTATCGATCGAAACGCGCGCTTTTCACCTTTTTCGCTTCCGCGCCCCAACCGATTTTTCGGCAATCTTCAAGCGATATTTCGCCGTAATCGCTGCTGAGCGACGGGTACGCGGGATCGTACCGCTCGATGGGATCTACCGCGATCGTTCCTTTTTCGCCGTAAAACACAATTCTTCGGCGCATAAATCCGCCGCATTCCACCGCCGTGGTGCGGATAAACGATATGCCGCGGGGATAGCGGTACAATACGAACCCTTCGTCCGCGCCCACGCCCTTGCCGAACCCCGAAGACGTATTCATCGGCAAAACTTCGAGCGGCTCGCCCTGCACGCGATACAAAATATCGATCAGGTGGCAGCCGAGATACATCGTCATGCCGCCTTGGTACTTTTTCAGCCACCTGCGCTTTTCTTCGGGGTGCAGGCAGCTCATCTGCGCTTCGATCGCGTAAATTTCGCCGAGCGCGCCGCTTTCGATTTTTTCGATTGCGCGGCAAATCGCGGGGTTGTAGCGGTACATATACCCCGTTTGCAACGCCACGCCGCTTTCACGCACCGCGCCGAGCAATGCGGCGAAATCTTCCGCGTTTGTAGCGGCGGGTTTATCCACGTGCAAGTGCCACCCTTTTTTCGCGCAGAGTACGCCGTATTTTGCAAGGTACTCGTCTTCGGTTTCGATTGCCGCCGCTTCTGGGCGCATTTTTTCCGCCTGTTCTATCGTTAAAACCTTGCAAAGCTTCGCCGCTGCCGCCGCCTTTTCGGGATAATCGCGCAAATCTTCTTCTGTGATCACCGCGCCAAGCACTTCGAAATCTTCTTGCAGGGCGAGCGCGGCGTTCAGCGTTTCCAACGCGTGATCATGCCCCACCCCGATCTGTATCCACCTGATTTTTCGTTTCATCGTTTTTCGTTTCGCATTATAAATCGTCTTTCAATGTATTCTGCTCGCGCGCAAGTCCATCGCGAACGGAAGTAAACTCGCTCTGTTTCAAACCCGTGGCGGCTAAAATTTTCGAATTATCCATCACGCGATCAAACAGCCTGTCGTAATCGAGCTGCCAACGCTGCCATTTTTCGCAGGGTTTGCCGCCGTTTCTCGCCGTGAGATACGCTTCTTTATCGGCTATTTCGAATTTCGCGCCGAAAATATCGGCGTAGTAGCCGGCGATTTCGCCCCAGGTGCGATGCTCGGCGGTGGTTACGTTGAAATCTTCGCCAAATGCGGCGGAATTGAAAAACAGCCTTGCAAGCATTTCCGCCACGTCGCCCGCCCAGCTCATCGTTGCCTGCACGTTCATGGCTTCGTTGCATAATACGATCGGCTCGTCCTTTTTAATCGCGCCGAAAATCTGCGGGCGCTCGAGATTGATCAGCTGACAACGCCGCTTCGAATACGTGATTGCGGGGCGCACGATCGTGTAATTTTTTCCATGCCAGCCGCGTAAGAAGCACTCGCCTTTCGCTTTGTAAATGGGGTAATCGTTTGAATAGCGGAATTCTTCGTCTTTGCACGCGTTTATAAGCTGCGGCGAATTTTCTCTGATCGGCGTTTCTTCGTTTGCGAACACGCGATAGGATGAAAGCGAGATATACTGCCCCGTTTTATCGAGATACAGCGGCGCATACCGCCCGAACGCGCCCGTATCGTATACCATAAAATCAATCACGCCGTCGTACCCCGCGCCAAGCAGCTCGCGCACCGCGCCCATATCGTACATATCCGTTTTTATGTAGTTTGCGCCTTGCGCCCGTTCCAAAAGCCACGCGTCGTTGTGCGTTACCGTTACTTCATACCCGCGCGCCACAAGTTTCGGCACGAGATACACGCCCATCGCGCCCGTGCCGCCCGCCACAAGAATTTTTTCCATTTTTTCGCCTTGCCTTGTAAAATTTTTTTCGTGCCACTATTATATATCCTTGACAGATTTTTTTCAATACACTATACTATTGAATATCAGCACAAACCTATCGTTTTTTAAGGTGAATATGTATTTTTCCGACATTAACATATCGGCGTTAATTTTAAACGTGTACTCAAACGACAAGAAATATTCCTGCGATTATTCCGCCGAGCCGCGCCCGTTTCATTCGATCGCGCTATTGCTTGAAGGCAGCGGCGCGCTGCATTGCGGGGGCAAAAAAATTCCGCTCGAAACGGGCGACGTGTTTTTTATTCCGCGAAGAACGGTTTACAAATCGGAATGGACGCCGGGGGAAAACGGAAAGATTGTCATGTTTACGATGCATTTTCGCTTTCTTACCGAGCCGGAAGAGTTTTCGGGGCGGGCGTACCCCACGCAGAAAGCGATAAAAAAGCAGAGTGCGGAAGAGTTTGCGCGGCTTGTAAAAGAGTACCGCGAGCTGCAAAAGCTGCTTTTAGAGCCGAAAACGGAAGGATTCGGAGCGGCGGGAAGATTTTTTCTGCTGCTTGAAAAATTGTTGCCTCTCTTTTACTACGAAAAGAACGAGTATTCTTCGGAAAAAATCGCGCCCGCGCTGCAAAAAATCGCGCAAAACCCCGCCGCCGATCTTTCGGTGGACGAGCTTGCCGCTCTGTGCTACGTGAGCAAACCGAGATTTTTCGCGTTATTTAAAAAATTCACGGGTACTTCGCCCATGGCATACAAAAACGCGGCATGCATGGAAGCAGCCGCGAAATATTTAATCTCCTTTTCCAATCGATCGGTGGAAGAAATCGCCTATGAGTTCCGCTTTTCTTCGCCTGTGTACTTCGCAAGGCTTTTCAAAAAACACTTCGGTGTTTCGCCCTCCGCCTACCGCAAATCGGTCGAAAACGACAAACTGTGATATTTTTCTTATAACAGCTTTGAAATTTTAACCATCAATAAAAAGTTTAAAGTCCTACGCGTATAATACGTAGGACTTTGCTATGTGTTGGTGTACAAGCCGGGGGCTTCGCTTCGCGAAAGAAAATCGCCCGGCGATTTTCCGTACCCGCCGGTTTCTCTTCCCAAAAGCGGCGGCAAACCTGAAAAAAGACTTGCCTTGCGGCAAGTCTTTTTTTGGTGTGTCCGCCGGGGCTCGAACCCGGACCGGGAGCGTCGGAGGGCGTTAAATCTTACACTCTATGTATATTTTTACGCTTTTTCTTTGATTTCTTGCATATTTTCATGTTACTTCTTGTATAATTGTCCTATCTTTTATATCTTGCAGGGTGTAATTTTTCAGGGTGTAAACTTTCAACATATTTGGTTAACCGACATTTATGCAATATTCAATACGTAGAACGG
>ENA-ORIC01001801-ORIC01001801.1-human-gut-metagenome-genome-assembly--contig:-NODE-1801-length-19182-cov-3.350537_pt1 | contig 19182 bp, 16 predicted proteins | sample MGYA00243023_ERZ508732 | MGnify/ENA primary metagenome ERZ508732 (study PRJEB26277, sample SAMN04329767) | human gut metagenome | biome: human-associated habitat | host: Homo sapiens | place: USA...
TCCCGTTAGTTCTTTGTCTCCGATTTTTCTCTTTTTTTTTTTTTTGTTTTTCTGTGTTTTCCTGGGTTGTGTGTGCTGTCCTCAATTAACAACACCTCTCACCTTTTTTGCTTCCCCCCGCCCCTCTGACAAAATATTAAGGAGCATAATATGATATTCAATGATTTTACGCAGACGATGATACTTTCGGAGCTTGAGGATGCTGTCGGGAGGGAGAATTGTTCGGAGAAGCCGGTTGATAAGATTGTGCATTCGGTGGACTATTTCTGGCTTCCGAGGATGTGGGCTGACCGGGGGTATAATATGCCTTACGCGGATGTGGTCGTGTCGCCTAAGAATGCTGAGGAAGTTTCTAAGGTGTTGAAGATTGCTAATTATTATAAGCTGCCGGTTACTACCTGGGGCGGCGGCGGCGGAACGCAGGGCGGGGCTATACCGGTTTGCGGGGGGATATTGCTTGATACTAAGCGCATGAATGAGATATATGATATCAATGAGAAGGGTATGTATATTGAGTGCGGTACGGGAGCGATATATAAGCATATTGAGTGGGCGGCAAATGAGAGAGGGTATGCTACTATGCATTATCCGTCGTCGCTTACTTGTTCTACTGTCGGCGGGTTTTTGGCTCACCGTGGGATTGGCGTTGTTTCCACTAAGTACGGTAAGATTGACGATATGGTGCTTCAGATGCAGGTGGTGCTGCCTAACGGGGATATTATTGAGACGTCTCCGGCGCCGAAGCACGCGGCGGGTCCGGATCTGAATCAGATATTTATCGGGTCTGAGGGGACGCTGGGCGTTATCACTAAGGCACAGATGAGGATTTATGATCAGCCGGAGGAGAGGCGGTTCCGCGGATTTTTGTTCCATAATATGACGGACGCGTTTAACGCCGGCAGGGAGATACTTCAGAAGTTCAAGCCGTCGGTTATGAGGCTTTATGACGAGGCGGAGACTTCTACGCTGATTAAGAAGATTGTCGGCGTGTCGAAGCCGGGGGCGTTCATGAACGTGGCGATTGAGGGCGTTTCGGAGATTGTGGCGGTCGAGGAGAAGATTTTGCTTGATACTTTCGCGAGGTACGGCGCGGAGGATCTGGGATCTGAGTATGGCGAGAAGTGGTGGAAGGAGAAGATAACGTTCTTCTATCCGGGTCATATGATGGATTTGCCGCAGATGTTCGGGACTATGGATTCTATCGCTCCTTATGATAAGATTGAGAAGATATATTGGGCTATGAAGGAGGCTATCGAGACGAATTTCCCGATGGCACGGTTCATCGCGCATTTCTCGCATTGGTATGAGTGGGGCGCTATGATATATGACAGGTTCATCGTGGACGACGTGCCGAAGGACCCGCATGAGGCGCTGAGACTGCATAACGCTATCTGGAACTGCGGTGTCCGGACGGCTATCGCGAACGGCGGCGTTGTCAATGACCACCACGGCGTCGGAATGAAGCTCGGACGGCTCATGAAGGAGCAGTACGGACCGGCTATGCAGGTCTTCGAGGGAATAAAGAAGTCGCTCGACCCGAACGGGATTATGAATCCGTTCAAGTTAGGATTATAAGCGGGAGGTACAAAGAAATGTTAATATCACAGAAAAGTAAGGAAACCATCGACGCCTGCCGCTTCTGCTGGATGTGCCGCCATGTCTGCCCGATCGGGAACGCTACGGGGCAGGAGAGGAACACGGCGAGGGCGAGGGCTCTGACGCTGTCTCTCGTCGAGAGGGGCGCGGTGAGGCTTTCCGACGTCGTCGATAACGTCTGGGAGTGCGCGCTCTGCGGCGGGTGCACGAATAACTGCATGACCGGATGGGACCCGGTGAGGTTCACTAAGGAAGTGAGACTTGAGGCGGTCTCGAACGGCGAGGCTCCGGAGTACATAATGAAGCTCGTCGACAATATCGAGGCGACCGGGAACGCGTATGGGCTTGAAAAGCCGGATATGGAGATCGTGAGCCTCGGCGAGGCTCTGCCGCGCGTCGCGGATACGCTTCTCTATATCGGAACCGACGTCAGGTACAAGGCGGCGGAGTACGCGGTTGACGCGGCGGCGGTGCTGAAGAAGGCGGGGATTGATTTCACGATTCTCGGCGACGAGCCGGACAGCGGCGCAGCGCTCGATTTCCTCGTCGGAGAGGCTGACGAGACGAAGAAGGCGGCGGAGAAGTGCGCTAAGGCGATTTCCGGTTATAAGAAGGTCATCGTCCTCGACCCGGCGGACGCGAAGATGATGAAGCATGAGTACAAGGAGTGGGGAATCGCTCCGGACCTTGAGATCGTGACTTTCACGTCGCTCGCGGCGTCGCTCATCAATGACGATATATTACAGGTGAAGAATATCGGCGTTCCGGCGACCTATCAGGACAGCTTCGCGCTTGTGCGCGACCTTGACGAGGTTGAGGAGCCGAGGGTCATAATGAACGCCTGCACAGAGCTTCACGAGATGCTGCTTAACCGCAAGGAGCTTATCTGGGGCGGAAACACGCTGATGGCGGAATATATGCCGGACGTCATGAAGCTCGTCTCGAAGGACAGATGGACGAACGCGGAGCACGTCGGCGCAAAGCTGCTCGTCGTCGCGAGCCCGTCCGAGTTCGCCGCGCTCTCCGCGGTGAAGCCGGAGGACATGGAGATAATGTCGGTGCCGGAGCTGATTCTGGCTTGCACCATGTAATGTGAAAGGATATATAATATGTTGGTTTCTTTTGATGAGGTTCTGTCACTCGCCGATAAGGGCGGGTTCGCGATACCGGCGTTCAACGTCTATAATATGGAGACGGTCATGGGCATCATCGCGGCGGCTGAGGAGAAGCGCGCTCCGGTGATACTTCAGTTCTATTCCCGTCTCGCGGCGAATGAGGAGGGGTATTATCTCTCTCCGATAATCCTCGCGGCGGCGGCGAAGGCGACGGTTCCGGTCTGTTTCCATCTCGACCACGGCGCGGGCGACAAGGAGGTCATGCACGCGATACGCTACGGCGCGACCGGCATCATGATCGACGCGTCGACGAAGCCGCTCGAGGAGAATATCGCGGTGACGAAGAAGATCGTCGAGCTCTGCGCGTACAACTCCATACAGGTCGAGGGCGAGATAGGTCATATCGGCTCTGCGGCGAACGAGGATAACCTCACGGCGTCGACGACGGTCGATGAGGCTGTGACCTTCGCGCGCGGCTCGGGCGTCAGGGCGCTGGCTATCATGGTCGGAACGGCTCACGGCCACTACAAGAAGGCGCCGAAGCTCGATATCACGAGAATAGAAGAGATCCACGCCGCTCTCCCGGAGGTGTCGCTCGTCCTGCACGGCGGCTCGGGAGTTCCGGACGACCAGATACAGGCGGCGGTAAAGGCTGGCATACGCAAGATAAACTTCGGCACGGACGTCTGCTATTCGTTCCTCGATAAAGTTTTCGAGACCTCGAGGAGCCTCATCGCGGTCGACCTCTTCATGAAGGACGCGGTAAAGAGCGTCAAGGCGTTCGCCGAGAGCAAGATCGACCTTTTGATGGCGGACGGTAAAGCTGACTGACGGGATATATTAATGAAGAACAATAAAAAACTCATCACCGGCATCGGCGCGAACGTCTACGACACGCTGATAATGCTCCCCGAATACCCGACCGAGGACACGAAGATGAAAGCCGACGCGATAAGCTCGGTCGGCGGCGGACCGACCGCGACAGGACTCGTCGCGGCGGCAAAGCTCGGCGGCGGAGACGTCACGGTCGATTTCATCGGCAGCGTCGCGGGGGACGACAGGGGAAGGTTTCTTCTTGGCGATTTCGCGAAGTGGGGCGTCGGTACTGAATATGTCACCGTCGAGAATGACTGCGAGTCGTTCTGCTCGTTCGTGCTTCTGAGCGCGAAGGAGAAGACGCGCACCTGCGTCTTCCACCGCGGGAACAAGCCGCCGCTCGTCCTTGACGACAGGCAGAAGGAGCGGATAAGGAATTCCGACATCCTGATGGTAGACGGAAACGAGCTTGAGGCGGCGATCGAGGGCGCGAAAACCATCCATGAGGGCGGCGGAAAGGTCTTATACGACGCGGGAGGACTCTATCCGGGCGTCGATAGATTGCTTCCGCACGCCGACATACTCATCCCGTCCGAGGAGTTCGCTCTCGGTCATACAGGCGAGAAAACCGCCGAAGCGGCGGCGAAGAAGCTCTATGAGACCTACTCGCCGGAGGTTGTTGTGATAACTCAGGGAAAGCGCGGCGGCATCGTCTATGACGGAACGCTGACATCCTACCCGATAGTCGAGACCGAGGTCGTCGACTCGAACGGGGCTGGAGACGTGTTCCACGGCGCGTTCGCGTTCGCTCTGACGAAGGGCTGGGACACGAGGAAGTGCGCTATGTTCGCGAGCGGCGTCTCGGCGCTCAAGTGTACAAGGGTCGGCGCGAGAGCGGCTGTCCCGGCTTATAATGAGACTATTAATTTATTGAAGGAGAACGGTCACGATGAATTTCAAGAAGACATGGACTAAGAAGTACGGCAAGTCCGAAATCTACAAGGCGGGCGAGTGCGCCTGCAGGAAGGTCGAGATGGATATGCTCCGTCTCGCCGATGGTCAGTCGAAGCTCTACCGCGAGGAGAACAAGGAATATGCTCTCGTGATTCTCGGCGGAAAGTGCACGGTTGAGGGCGACGATTTCCGTTTCGAGAACGTCGGAAAGAGAAAGGACGTCTTCGACGGCCCGGCGACCTGCGTTTACGTCCCGAGAAACACCCCGTTCACCGTGACGGCTGTCGGCGAGGTGTCGATCGCGGTCTCGAAGTCACCTGCGACGAAGGATTTCGCTCCCGCGCTGATAAACCCCGAGGACGTCGTGATAAAGAACCTCGGCAAGCCCGGCTGGGAGCGCGAGGCGCACTTCATCCTCGACGACCGCACCGACGCGGAGATGCTCTATATCGGCGAGGCGTTCGTCAAGGGCGGTCAGTGGGCAAGCTACCCGCCGCACAAGCATGACGACGACAATATGCCGACCGAGGCTGAGACCGAGGAGATTTACTACTACGAGTTCAAGAAGGAATCCGGCTTCGGCATCCAGCGCGTCTACACGATGGAAGGCGACGTCGACGAGGTTTACGTCGTGAAGTCCGGCGATTTCGTCGAGATTCCGCGCGGCTATCACCCGTTCCACGCGGCGCCCGGATACGACAACTACTATCTCTGGATTATGGCGGGAAAGGATCGCGGCTTCTTCATGACGACTGACGAAGAGCACGCATGGCTGAATAAATGAGCAGACTTGAGGAACTGAGAATAAAGAACCCGGGGATAAGGTTCTACAGCGTAAAAGACAAGGAATTCGCGCGCTACGGCTGTATTGTGGAGCATGATTTCTCCGGAATAGCGGAGATGGCGAAGAAGCTCCCGTTCCTGGTTGAAGGCTCGAAATATGAGGCGTCCATCGGCGCGTTCGAGATACATCCGTCAGCGGAGGTCGCGAAGGAGGAGCTTTACGGAGAGCTCGACATACAGATCGGCAACTGCTGGGGCTACAACTCGTACCTGAACGCGCTCGAGTGGCACAAGAACTCCGAGATCAACGTCGCGGCGACCGATCTCGTTCTTATCCTCGCGAAGCTCGACGATATCGAGGACGGTAAGCTCGATTCGGCGAAGGCTGTCGCGTTCCTCGTCGAGGAGGGTGAGGCGGTCGAGATTTACGCCGACACACTGCATTATTGTCCGTGTCAGGTGTCGCCGACCGGCTTCAACTGCGTCGTCATACTGCCGAAGGGGACGAACAGACCTCTCACGAACAAGCCGGAGGATCCGCTGATCTTCCGCAAGAACAAGTGGATATTCTGCCACGAGGACAACAAGGAACTGATCGCGAAGGGCGTAGTCCCGGCAATTTACGGCGAGAACTACAGGATAAACTACTGAAAACGACACCCGGACAGAACGCCGGGAATTCTGTCCGGGCAAAATTTAATATAAGGAAAGGGCAAACTACCATGAAAAAATCGCGTACCACGGCATTTCTTCTCTTAACGGCAATACTTCTTTCCGCCTGCGGACAAGGCGCGGGCGACGGCAAAGAAACGACTTCGGCGGATGAAATATCATCCGGGGGGGGGGTAACCGAAACCTCCGAACCGGATATTTACTCTGACCTCCCGACCGGGGATTACGGCGGGGAGAAGTTCACCATCTTCAACAGCACGGTCACCTGGGCTGAATATCGTATCGATTCGGAAGGAATCGACGGAGACACGATGAACGACGCCGTCTATGAACGCACGAAATTTGTCGAGGATAAACTCAATGTCGATATCGAGCTTATCGAGCAGGATTCATGGTCTGGCGCGTCGTCATATGTCGCGAATATTGTGCTCGCAGGCGACGACTCGATAGACGCGGCTTTTGTCGGCGCGATGTTCAATGTGGCGAACATCAGCAAGGGACTCTATATTGACCTCAACGACGTCGCTGAATTTGACTTCTCGAAGCCCTGGTGGGACAGCAACTCGATGAAGTACTACGAGATCGACAACAAGCTCTATATGGCTCACAACAACACGAGCGCGAATATCCACGACACGCTCTGGGTCGGCTTCTTCAACAAGAAGATTCACGAGGAGCTTGGTCTTGAGGATATCTACTCGATAGTCCGCGAAGGTAAATGGACGATCGACAAAATGAAGGAGTTCATTGAGGTCGGGCAGAGCGACCTTGACGGCGACGGCGAGCTCGGCGCGGATGACCGGTGGGGTCTCATGACGCATAACGGCTCGGGCTTCGGATTTCTTCACGCCTCCGATGAGCGCGGGGTCGACATCAAGGACGGAATCCCGTTTGTCAGTCCGGTCGATGATCGTATGTTCGACACGATAACGAGGATACGCGGCGTACTGGATCTCAAGGGGACAATGACCGACGACAAGCATCAGGCAAAACTTGGATACAACTGCGTGAACGGCTTCGCGAACGGCAGGTCGCTTCTTCTCATAGAGGTCATCGGAAACGCGAAGACACTGCGCGCGATGGACGCCGATTTCGGTATAATTCCGTTCCCGAAATATGATGAAGCGCAGGAAAAATACATCTCCTACTACTCTCCGGCGACGAACGCGTTCAGCATCCCGAAGACGGTGAAGGATATCTCGCGCACGGCTGTCGTCATCGAGAACCTCAGCGCGTATGGCTATAAGATGATCCGTCCGGCTTACTATGACGTGGTTCTGCACGGAAAAACGGTCAGAGACGAGGAGTCGCGCGAGATGCTCGACATAATCTTCGGAAGCATCGAGGGCGAGATGGCTTATATCTACAACTGGGGCGGATACGCGGACACGCTCAAATCGGTTCTCAGCGGAAAGGGAGACATCGCATCGACGCTCGAGGCGAAAAAGACCGCCGTCGAAACGGCTATTGAAAAATACTTAAGCGATTTACAACAGTAAATCAACCATTTACAGCGGAATACTTACCGGTATTCCGCTATTTATTAAGGAGAATATCCATGCTCTACACACTTGGAATAGATTTCGGCGGCGGCGCGTCAAAGGCTACTCTTCTGTCCGCCGACGGCGTGATTTCGGCGACGCATACGGTCGAGTACCCGACGTCCTACCCCTGCCCGGGATACGCCGAGCAGAACCCGGAGGACTGGTACCGCGCGACAAGGTCGGGAATTGCCGCGATACTCAAAAAAACCGGCGTCGACCCGTCGGATATCGTCGCGGTTGCTCTCGACGCCGCGACGCATACGGCTGTCCTCTGCGACGGGGACTTTAATGTCCTGACGCCGTCGATCTACTGGACGGATTCCCGCTCGACCGAGGAGGTAAAATATCTCCGCGAGAATTACGGCGGGTTCATATATGATCACGTCTATCATAAGCCGGACACGATCTGGACGCTCCCGCAGCTCATGTGGGTGAAGAAGCACAAGCCGGATATCTGGGCGGGAACCGAGAAAATAATGTTCGCGAAGGACTATGTGCGCCACAGGCTCACCGGCGACTACGTGACCGACCGGATAGAGGCGGAGGGCTCGATGTTCTTCGATTACACGACCGGGGACTGGTCGCCGGAGCTCTGCGCTCTGCTGGATTTCCCGCCGGAAAAGCTCCCGCGCCTCGTCGACCCCGGCGATATCGTCGGAAAGGTGACGAGAGAAGCCTCTCTCGACACCGGGCTGTCCGAGGGCACTCCCGTCCTCTGCGGAACTACCGACACTGTGATGGAGGTTTTCGCCGCCGGAGCCGTCGGGAAGGGACAGATGACCCTGAAGCTCGCGACCGCCGGGCGGATCTGCGTCGTGACAGACCGTCCGTACCCCGACCGCGACCTCATTAATTACTCGCATATAGCGAAGGGAATGTGGTATCCCGGCACGGCGACGAAGGCGTGCGCGTCCTCGCTCAGGTGGTACCGCGACACGTTCGGCGGCGATTACCGCTCGATCGACGCGGCGGCGGAGAGGATACCGATAGGCTCGGAGGGGCTTGTTTTCCATCCATATATAAATGGCGAGCTGACGCCCTACGCCGACCCGAAGCTCTGCGGGAGCTTTGTCGGCGTCCGCGCGAACCACACAAAGGGGCATTTTGACCGGGCGGTGCTCGAGGGCGTCGTGATGTCCATGCTCGACTGCAAGAAGGCGCTCGAGCGGATAGGAATCGAGCACTCCGACACTGCGACTGTCATCGGCGGCGGCGCGGCGAGCCCGCTCTGGCGGCAGATGGTCGCGGACGCGCTCGGTTTCACGCTCGTCAGGAACGAGAACAGCGACTCGTCATTCGGAACGGCGATGCTCGCGGCGGTCTCGGCGGGAGTGTTTGACAGTCTCGGAACGGCGCTCGATATCTGCGCGAAGCGGCAGTCTGTGACAGAACCGAACCAGGATAACCGCGAAGCCTACGACCGGCTCTACAGGCGCTACAAGGCGGTGCACGACGCGCTCGCTCCCATCTACGACGAAGACATATGATGAAGATACTCGTTTTCGTGAAGCCGGTGAAGGGCGAGATAAGCCCGTTCGACGAGGCGGCGCTCGAGACGGCGCTCAGGATGAAGGACGACACCGGCGCAGAGGTGATCGCGGCGGCGATGGCGCCCGACAGTGCCTGTGACCGTATGCGCGCGCTGACGAGGGTCGGCGTCGACCGCTCGGTGCTGATTTCCGACGCGGCGTTCGCGGGCTCTGACACGGCGGCGACGAGCTATGTTCTGTCACTCGCGGCGAAAAAACTTCTCGGGATAACGTCTGACAAAAAAATAACGGAAAATGCATTTCTGATACTCTGCGGCCGCCAGAGCCTCGACGGGGACACGGCTCAGGTCGGACCGTCGGTCGCGGAACGGCTCGGGATACCGGCGCTGACCTGCGTCATGAGCCTTGACGTCGCGGACAGCCGCGCGGACTGCGTGACAAGGCTCGGGAAGGAATCCGTGTCTCTTCCGGCTCTTCTGACCGTCGAGCGTATCGCGCCGCTCAGATTCCCGTCGATGCGGGCGAGAGCGCGGGAGATCGAACGGCTCGACGCGGCGGCTCTCGGCGCGGACAGGCGTCTGTGCGGGCTGACAGGCTCGCCGACGAAGGTTCTGCGGACGTTTGAGTGTACGTCGGACAGGCGGCGCTGCGAGTTCCTCGACGCCGACGCGTTTGTCGGGAAGCTGCTTGAACTCATGAAAGCTCCCGACCCGCGGCTCGCGGCGGTTCAGCCGGAAAATCCTGAAAATACCGGAAAGAAGCTGAATCTCGCCCTTGCCGTCGGAGAGGACGCGGCGAAGATCGCGCGTGGCGTCGCCGAGGAGGTCATAACACTTGAAAAAGGGCTGTCAGCCGATGATTATGTCAGAGTGACGCGCGAGAGGGACCCTGACGCGCTGTTCTTCGCGTCGGACATATGGGGGCGCAGGATTGCGCCTGTTGTCGCGACACGGCTCTCCGCGGGGCTCTGCGCGGACTGTACGCGGCTTGAGAGCGACGGGGAGCGGCTGTTCATGTATCGCCCGGCGCTCGGCGGGAATATCACGGCGAAGATCGTATCGCGCGCACGTCCTGCTATGGCAACTGTCCGGACAGTGACCGTGGGCGGGGACATTGTGTTTTCGCGCGGTCTCGGGCTGCGGGATGAGCTTTCCAACGCCGACAGATTCGCCGCGATGATCGGGGCGGAGAAGGGGGCGTCACGCGGGCTTGTCGACGCGGGGCTGGCTCCGTACGCCGAGCAGGTGGGGCTGACCGGGAGGAACGTCTCGCCGAAGATATATCTCGCGGCGGGGATATCCGGCGCTGTGCACCATACGGTCGGGATTTCGTCGTCCGGATGGGTGCTGGCGGTGAATCCGGACAGGTCGGCGAGAATATTCGACATTTGTGATTACGGCTTCGTGGGAGACTTTGGACAGGTTATCGCCGCCTTCCAGAAGCACAAAGATTTTACATAAAAATTTTTGAAGAAAATTTGCAAAAATACTTGATTTTTTGAAAACGATGTGCTATAATAGGTACAGTATCAAAAATATAGATACGCCGGTCCGGATTTTTTCGTACCGGAAAGAATTTATCTCGAAAGGATATTGCAAACAATGAAAAAGCTTGGTTCTCTCGCACTCGCAGCTCTTCTCGTAGCTGCACTCTCCGTGTCCGCATCCGCTGCATCCACTTCCAGCGCAGCTCAGGGCACCGCTACCATCGATGGTAAGAAGGATGACATCTACGCTTGCGATCCGCTGACTGTCGCGACTGTTCAGGACAACACCGGCAACGTCGCTAAACCGGCAACCGGTAAGGTCTGGACCGCTTGGGACGCTAACAACCTCTACGTTTACGCAGAGATCACTGACGCTAAGGTTACAAAGCCTGAGGATGTCACTACTCAGTGGGCTAACGACTCCGTCGAAGTCTACGTCAACTTCTCTGGCGAAGAGGGCGCTATCGCCGACATCAACGCTGGTCAGATCACCATCGGCCCTGGCTTCGAGAGCGTTCAGGGCGGCGGTCTCTACAAGACTGAGCAGGAAGCTAACATCAAGTACGCTTTCACCTACACCGACAACGGCTACACTGTTGAGATGGCTCTTCCGTTCGGCGAATTCGGCGCGAAGGTCGGCGCAACCCTTGGCTTCTCCATCGGTATCGACGATGACGCTGATGATGATTCCACCACTCGTGAGGCTCACATCTTCGACGGTGAGGGTCTTGACAGCGCATGGCAGACCGCTGACTCCAACTGGGGCACTCTCACTCTGACCGACAAGGTCTATGAGGCTCCTAAGGCTGATGCAGGCGAAGAGGGTGGCTCCGCTGCTACCGCTGACGCTGGCATCATCGCAGCTGTCGCATCTCTCGCAGCTTCCGGCGCTGCTGTTCTCTCCCTCAAGAAGAGAAAGTAATTCGGTACATAACTGAATAGCTGAATAGTCGAAAGACAAGACCTGGCGCGTGTGGATTTTCTCGTCGCAGACGAGAAAACCCACACGGCGCCGGCACCGTGTGGCGTCAGGTTTTTTCATTGTTTTCAGTATGATCAAACGACGGGACGGTCGTCGTTTCAATAGTAACTCGCTTATATCGACACTTAGACCGGCAGCGAACAGCCGGCAGGATCCCTTGCTTTTCTTCCTGAGATTTGATACTTTGGAAGAAAAAAACACCCCGTCTATGTACGGACTGAAATTTTAATCGGAAAAACGAGGTATTATATCATGAAAAAGCTTGCATCTCTCGCACTTGCGGCTGTTCTTACGGCTGCACTGTCTATCCCCGCAACCGCTTCTTTTGACCGTAGCTACACCGCGCCGAAGGGTACGCCGGTGATCGACGGAACTGTGGATCAGATCTGGGACAACGCGGAATGGACAAACGTTGATAAACCGTTTGACGGCACAGCTGATACCGATTCCACACTGAAGATCAAGCTTCTGTGGGACGAGGAGCATCTCTACTTCTTAGCCGAGGTGTTCGACAAGGATATCAACGCTGACAATGACATTGTTGAGATTTACTGGGACCAGAACAATGACAAGGACACTTCCTACGGCGACGACGATATGCAGACGCGTTTCAGGGTCGCTGACGGAAAGGTCATTCAGGATTCGGGACCTAACTGCCAGAACGACGCGAAATGCGTTTCGGTTTCGCTCGACGGCAACAAGTACCTGCTTGAAGGCGCTCTCACCTGGACACAGGATGTCAAGGAAGGTATGAAGATGGGCCTTGAGTTCATGTACAATGAGGGTGACTCATCCTCTGATTTCGTAGAGGCTTATCGTTGGAACGTTGATACTGCTAACGGCGACGGTGCTCCGTATGCGGACACCTCTGCCTTTGGTACTCTGACACTCGGAGCCGCACCGGTCGTTGATACCGCCTCTGACGACACCGCGTCCGTATCCACCGCTGACGCTGGCATCATCGCGGCTGTCGCATCTCTCGCAGCTTCCGGCGCTGCTGTTCTCTCGCTTAAGAAGAGAAAGTAATTTCAGTACATAAAAACTGAATATCGGATTATATATAACGTAATCCGGAAGTCGAAAGACAAGCCCTGACGCCAGTGGGTTTTCTCGTCGCAGACGAGAAAACCCACACGGCGCCGGCGCCCCACACGGCGCCGGCGCCTGTGGCGTCAGTTTTTTTTATTGTTTTGCAAATCATTGAACCCGGCAGAACGCCGTTGTATCAATGGCGTCTCGCTTATATCGACGTTAAATCAAATCAAAGCCGGAGCAAATCCCGGCAAAATTCCGCGGTTTATTTTCCACGGAACAAAGACGGAACCGGGTCATACACTGTTCCGTCAAACGGCAGAAAGCCGCAACATTTTTTCGGAAAACGAGGTATTTTATCATGAAAAAGTTCGCATCTCTCGCACTCGCCGCTCTCCTTGTCACCGCGCTGAGCGTTTCCGCGTCCGCAGCCGACAGCTTCGAGGCAGCAAAGGGCACCGCCAAAATCGACGGCGTCAAAGACGACATCTACTGCACCGACCCGATGACCATCAACATCGACGAAGCAACCGACTCCGCCACAACCGACCTTGCCACCGGCAAATGCTGGTCCGCTTGGGACGACAACAACTACTACGTCTTCATTGAAGTAAAGGACTCCACCCCCACCGACCCGTCCACCTGCTCCTCCGACTGCAACAGCGACTCCATCGAATTCTACATCAATTTTTATGTTTATGAATGGGCGACCACCGAGATCAACGCCGGTCAGTACACAGTCGGCCCGAACTTCACCGCGATGAACGGCTACGGCTACCACAAGTCCGCCACCGCCGACAACACCGTCTGGGCGGCAACCACCACCGCTGACGGCTACACATTGGAAATCGCCATCCCGTGGGGCGACGAATACTCCCCCAAGGCTGACGCGAAGATCACCGTAGCCTGCGGCATCAACGACGACACCGACAAAGACGGCTCCACCCGCGAAGGTCACACCTTCTCCGGCACCGGTCTCGGCAGCTCCTGGTCAACCGCCGACTCCAACTGGCAGACCATGACCCTCTCCTCGAAGGTCTACGAAGCTCCCAAGGCTGACGAAGCAGGCGACACCGCTTCCGCTTCTACCGCTGACGCTGGCATCATCGCGGCTGTCGCATCTCTCGCGGCTTCCGGCGCTGCTGTGCTCTCGCTCAAGAAGAGAAAGTAATTGTTAGTTTGCGGGGGGAAAAACTTTTTGGGAAAAAGTTTTTTCCCCCGCCCCCCTTTTTCAAAAACTTTTATACATACAAGAAAAAGCCCTCCGGATGAGGGCTTTTATTAATTAAAGCACAGGAGCGCAATCGGATGCCCATACCTCCGGCGGTATCACCCCGGCGGGCATATTGCACTCGAAATAGATAGTCCCGCGATCCTCCTCGGCGAGCGGCTGTACCTTTATCCGCGCCGTCCTGACGCCGCGCACGTCGATGCACCAGACGTCCCCGTCGCAGAAATGATCGTTCAGAAGCACCGGCTCACAATCCATCGAATACGCCGTCGCGACATTTCCGTACACCCTGACGCACAGCGTCCGGACGTTCTCCGGAATATTCACCTCGTACTCGACCGTGTGGTCGGTCAGCGACGAGCCGTCAAGCCTTCTCAGATGCCTGAACGCCTCGAAGGAGAGCCTGCACGGAACCATCCTGACATCAAGTCTCGTGAGCGGCGTTTTCTCAGCCGTCATGGGCGCGCCGAGCTTCACCTTCACGCCGCCGATCTCATCAACCGTGGAGAGAGCCTTCACCGTGCCGTCCGCGAAGCATACGACCGGCTCGACACCCCTCAGCGGGATGAACTCGACAAGGTTATCCCGAACCGTAACAGGCATCGCCGTGATATATCTGACAATCTCGCTCCCTATCCGGAACATGAACGGGAACACGCCGCACCCGCCCGCCGGGAGGGTCATCGGTATCGTTATATCGCCGTTGTTCAGCCCTATCGTCAGGTCGAATTTCTTCTCCGCGAGCGTGTCCGCGTGTACGTGATTATTGTAGAACACAAACCCGCTGACACCGTCAGAGCGCACCGCGACTCTCGGCGTGTCGGTGTCACTGAGATCCTTCGGCATTTCGTCCGGGAAGGCCGGGCGCATCACCGCGAGAGATTCCCCGCACGCGTCGACGAAACGGTGCAGGTCGGCGAGGGCGAAGTAACTGTCTCTCGTCTGCCCGCAGTCGCCGAGCGGAGCCTCGAAGTCGTAGGAGACGACCGGGCAGTCGTTCGGATAGCCGCTCTCACGGCTCTCTTCGAAGGTTATGAGTTTGCCGTTTTCGTCTCTTTCTGTCGGGTTTACTCCGCCGTGGTACATATAGTAGCCGAGTCCGTTCGCGCCGGAGCCGAGCTTGCAGATCGCGAGGGCGGTGAGATCTTCCGGGATAAAGAGCGGGCGGCGGTGGTAGGTGTTCTGGTTGCCGCCGCCGAGCTCGCAGGTGAGGAACGGGTATCTGCCGCGGTAGACGTCGGCGAGAGGCTCTCCGGACGCCTGACCGAGGAGGTCTTCGCCGATGACGCCGTCTTCTCTCACGTGCGAGAAGAAGTAGTTGGCGTTCGGTCCGAGTTTTCGTGTATGACCTTCCCACGGGGCTTCGGGGTAGCCGCCGAACATCGGCTGGAGGTCTTCCGGCAGCTTTGCTCTGCCCCACGCGGTCGCGGACCAGATGGGGGCGGTGAAGCCTATGTCGATGAGGATGTCTTTCAGCATCGAGAGGTATCCGGGGTTGTTTGTGAGTTCGTTGTCTACCTGAATGCCGACTATGTTTTGGCTGCCTTTCAGTTGGTCGTGGATTTTTTCGAAGAGGCGGCGGACGTGGGAGATGTAGGTTTTATCGGTGCTGCGGAGGGGGAGGTTCTTTTTTATTAACCAGTCGGGGAAGCCGCCGTTGCGGGCTTCGCCGTGAGCCCAGGGTCCGATTCTGAGGAAGAAGGGCATTCCGACTTTTTCGCAGGTGTCGGCGAAGAGGCGGATGTCGCGGTTGCCGGAGAAATCGAATTTGCCTTCGGTGTTTTCGTGGTGGTTCCAGAAGACGTAGGAGGCGGCGATGTCGATTCCGCCGGCTTTCATTTTTTTGAGTTCGCGTTCCCAGTCTTTTTGAGGGACGCGGGAGAAGTGGAGTTCGCCCATTTTCATGACGCAGGGTTTGCCGTCTCTCAGAACGGCGTCGTGGGTGACGGTCCAGCTGTGACCGCCTGCCGTGCCGGTCATGTATGTCGGGGTGAGGTCGGCTTTGGTGTTGTCTGCTTTTATAAACATATGTGGTATCCTTTCGTGTTTTACTTAAATTATACCACGTATTGTCGTTTCCTGCAAGGGGTTAAAAGAAAATTTGTATGAAGTTTGAGGGAGAAGAGGGGTGCAGGGGAGAGGAACCCCCTTTTCAAAGGGGGTTCCTCTCCCCTGCAAGCTAACAATTATATAAGAGCTCCATTTTCCACGAGAGTATCCTGCATGGTTTTTACAGGAATATCCTTTGACGCGCAGTCGTGTTTTCTTACGAGAGACGCGGCGATTCCGGCGGCTTCGCCAATGCATGAGGTGATTGGCATGATGCGGAAGGAGGAGTGGGCTTCGTGGGTGGAGGAGATGGGTCTTCCGGCTACGATGAGGTTGTCGGCGCCTGTCGGGATGAGGGCGCGGTATGGGATGGTGTAGAAGTCGTTTTCTGGGACGGGGCAGTGGTAGGTGCCGGTTCCGGCGGGGTTGTGGATATCGATTTCGTAGGTGGCGCGGGCTATGCGGTCGTCGTGTTTGTGGGCTTTGGTTACGTCTTCTTCGGTGATGGTGTAGAGACCGACAATGCGGCGGCTTTCGCGGATGCCGATTTCGCTGGCGCTTTCGATTATGTCGCAGTTTTCGCAGCCGGGGATGTTTTTCTTCAGGAAGAGGAACATTTCGTACATTTGCTCGCGGGCGGTCATTTCGGCTTCGGTGAGGTCTTCTACCAGAGTCGGGTTTTTGCCTACTATTCTGGTGGTGTTGAGGTGCATTATGTTGTAGACCGGGTAGCGGAAGACGAGGATGTCTTCGCGGGGGTTCTTTATTATGCCTTTTTCGCGGTATTCTTTGTAGAGGGCGTTGGCGGCTTTGCCGTCGTATCTGGACCAGTCTACGTTTGTCAGGCGGAAGTTTAATGTCATGGGCTGGCAGAGTCCGTCGGATTCTCTGCCGAGGTTGTATTCGAGACCGGCGAAGGCGGTGAGGTCGGCGTCGCCTGTGGCGTCAATGAAGACGGGGGCGGTGATTTTTATGTTGCCCTGCGTGGTGGAGATGGTGATGGACTTAATGGTTCTGCCGTCTCTTTCGACTTCGGAGAGGAGGGAGTGGAAGAGGACTTTGACTCCGGCTTCTTTTACCATGCGGTCGAGGAGGAGTTTCATGTATTCTTCCTTGTAGGCGCCGGAGGTGTCGGAGTCGGAGCCGCCGAGGGCGTGCATTCCTTTGAGGAGGGTCGAGAAGAGACCGGCGTTGGCGACGGCGCCTTTTCCTCTTTCTCTGTAGGACATGAAGGGGAAGACGAGACCGGAGGTCGCCATACCGCCGAGACAGCCGTTCTTTTCGATGAGGATGACTTTCATTCCTTCTCTCGCCGCGGATATGGCGGCGAAGGCGCCGGCGAGACCGCCGCCGGCTACTATTATGTCATAGTTGTGTTCCATGGCTTTTGATCCTTTCTTCGCGGAGAGGTGGTTTTCCGCTGTATATTAATATGATAGTACATTTTTGCCGGTTTGTCAATTGTTTTTTCAAATCTGAAACAGTAAAAATCAAACTTTTTCTTGATTTTTTCTGATTTGTGTGGTAGAATATATGTGATGGGATGCCTGATTCGGAGGATCTGGAGGTGGAGCTGTGAGGTTTGAGGAGATTGAGCCGGGGATAAGGTATACGTTCAGGACTAATGTCAGGGAATACAATGAGCCGGTGGTGCACCATAAGCTGTCGATGGCCTATCGGTTTCTCACTATAATTGAGGGGAGCTTCAGGCTGCTGACCAGCGGGATTGAAGAAGAGTGCGAGCGGGGGGATCTTATTTATATGCCGCCGGGGGTGGAGTATACTACGGTGTTTCATCCCGGGAATTCGGAGTTTCTCAATATCTTTTTTGACTATTCGAGGCGCGGGGGCGGTAGGGTCCGGAATGAGCCGATATCTGACTTTTTCGTTATGACTGATTATGAGAAGCCGGATCCGGAAAAGCGTTCGGAGATTGTCGAGTTTACTGATCTGCCGGAGTTTTCGCGGGTGCAGGTGATACGCGGGATGCCGGACGCGGAGATGCGGTGCTCGGAGATACATGAGATTTTCGACGGCGCGGAGAGGTTCGCGGGATTGCGGGCGGATTCGAGGCTGGCGTCGCTGCTGGCGGATACGGCGCATTTTCTGACGGAGCGGCGGGAGAGCACGGCGCTGAAGGTCGTGAGACGGGTGGTGTCTTATATTGACAGGCATTATCAGGAGCCGCTGACCTGCAAGGGGGTCGCGCTGGCGCTGGGGTATCATCCGAATTACCTGAACAGGCTGATGCGGGAGCATATGGGCGTTTCGCTGCATGATCATATCGTGTCGGTCAAGATACGGGCGGCGAACAGGATGCTGTTCGGGACGGATATGTCGATAACTGATATCGCGTATGCGCTGTCGTTTACTGATTCGAGCCGGTTTTCGAGTGTTTACTGTGCCGCGACAGGGATGAAGCCGTCAGAGAGGCGGCGGATGATGCAGGAGAGTGCGCAGGAAGTTCAGCGCGGCGCGGATGTATCCTTAAAAAAAGGGAATAATGGTTTGAAGGGGGATTAATATGATATATAATCAGACTTGGCTTGAAAAACTGAGAAGGAGGTTCGGACGGTTCGGGATACCGAATCTGATGCTGATAATCGTGGGGGCTATGGCGATAGTGTTTGTCATGGATTTCGCGGTTATGGCGGCGAGCGGGCGGTCGCTGTCGTCGGTGCTGGCGTTTGACCGGGCTATGATATTCAGGGGACAGGTGTGGAGGATATTTACGTTTTTGTTCATTCCTCCGTCGTCGAGTCTTTTGTTCGCGGCGCTGACGCTGTATTTTTATTGGCTGATCGGGTCGACGCTTGAGAATCAGTGGGGGAGCTTCGGGTTTACGCTGTATTATCTGCTCGGTGTTGTCGGGGCGATAGTGTGCGGGTTCATTTCGGGGTACGCCACTAATTATTATCTCAATATGTCGCTGTTTTTCGCGTTTGCTATGCTTTATCCGGATTATCGGGTGCTTTTGTTCTTCTTTATTCCGGTGAAGATGAAGTGGCTGGCGGCGGTGGACGCGGCGTTGTTTGTGTGGAGTTTTATTACGACGAATTTTGCCGGTCGGCTGGCGCTTATCGCGGCGGTGATCAATGTGTTTGTGTTCTTCGGACCGCAGTTTGTGGAATGGGTTAAGTCGCTTTATCGTCGATGGAAGTGGAAGCAGAACTTCAAAAAATAGATGTTCTCCCGGGCGAGCTCGTCAAACAGACGAAAAGCGCCCGGGCATTTCGTTCTATTTCTACGCGTCCGAACATTTATTTTCAAAAAATCTCTTTACAATAAAAAATGTATGTGGTATAATGTAAGTATGAAGTTTGAGGGAAGAGAGGGGTGCAGGGGGGCGGATCCCCCCTTTAAAACGGGGGTGCGCACCCCGGCAAGGCGAGGGGTTAGGGCCGGGTTTTGATGCCCCCCCCGGATTAGGCG
>ENA-ORIC01001807-ORIC01001807.1-human-gut-metagenome-genome-assembly--contig:-NODE-1807-length-19161-cov-7.930623_pt1 | contig 19161 bp, 14 predicted proteins | sample MGYA00243023_ERZ508732 | MGnify/ENA primary metagenome ERZ508732 (study PRJEB26277, sample SAMN04329767) | human gut metagenome | biome: human-associated habitat | host: Homo sapiens | place: USA...
TAACCGCCCACTGCGGATCCGCACGGTGGGTGGTGTGGAAGGGGCTGAGGATCAAAAGTCCTCACCCCTATCCGATTTCAGACGGCAGGAAAAAGGCCTCCGGATCCCTGGGATCAGAGGCCTTTGTCGCAGACGTCGCCTGATGGAGCTCTGAGGATCAGAGACGCTTGAGGAGGTTGACGATCATGTTGATGCGTTCCTCGACGGTTTCAAGGCGCAGGAACTCGCGTTCGGAGTGAAAGCCACCACCGGCGGGGCCGCAGCCGTCGACGACGGGGATGCCGGCCTCGGCCATGTGATTGCCGTCGGAGGCGCCGCCGGCGTCGACCCACCGGGCGTCAAAGCTCGCTTCGGAGGCGGCGTCGGTGATCTTCTCGACGAGTGCCCTGGTGTTTTCGGAAAGCGGCATGGCGGGCGAGTAGCTCAGCTGCTCGACGGTCTGCGTGACGCCCTCGACCCAGGTCTTTTCGGCGAGCGCGCGGATCTTCGAGATGAGTTCGCGGCCGTCCTCGTCGTTCCAGAAGCGCAGGTCGAGCGTCACTTCGGCGTGGTCGGAGATGATGTTGGCGCCCGTGCCGCCGTGGATGAGGCCGGGATTGACCGTCGTGCCGCGGGTCTTGTCGTCGAGCTCGTAGGCGGCGAGCGCAAGGCGCATGGCGGCGACGTTGGCGTTGCGGCCGTCCTGAGGATTGTTGCCTGCGTGCGCCGTGAGGCCCTTGAAGGTGAAGCGGATGTTGGAGGAGCCCTTGCGGGAGCGCACGAGTTCGCCGCCGGCACGCGCGGCTTCAAAGACGAGCGCGGCCTTCGCGTGCGTGGAGAGCTCGCGGAGCCATTCCTTGGAGGCGCGGGAGCCGAGCTCCTCGTCGGGATTGAAGACGCACCAGACGCTCAGACGCTCGAGGTCTTCGGGACGGGCGTTGCGGCAGGCGTAGAAGATGGCGAGCACGCCGCTCTTGCAGTCGGAGCAGCCCGGACCGTGAGCCGTCGTGCCCTCGATCGAGAAGGGGCGCGCGGCGGCCGTGCCGTCGGGGAAGACCGTGTCGAGATGGGCGTTGAAGATGACGTCGCATTCGGTCGAGCCCGGCTTGTTGCGGCAGATGAGGCCGCGGCCCGCCGTCGGGCCCAGGTCGACGAGCTCGGCCTCCCAGCCGATCGATTCGAAGTGACGCTTCATCACCTCGGCTGCGGACGTGACGCCCGCACAGTTGGTCGTGCCGCAGTCGCGGTTGACGAGTTCGGCGAGGTCGCGCACGTATTCTTCAAGCATGCTCATGGATAATCCTTGTTTTCAATCCGGACTTTGGGCCCGGGCGGTTGAGTCGAATTCCAAAAGGATACCAAGTGATCCGCAGCGCCGCATCGGGATTTCCGAGAACTGGGACGGGGACGGGCCCGCAGGCGGCTGCCTGACGGGCCCTGAGAACCTTGCGAAGGCGGTCTGGCCGTCAATCAAGCCACTTTGCCTCGATGGACTTGAGTTCGCCGCGGCGATCCAGAAGGTCCCAGAGATAGTTCATCACGCGCGTGAAGTCGGGGTCGTCGACGGGCAGCATGAAGCCCATGTAGTTGACGGGCGTTAGCGGGTTTTCGAGGAAGGCGGCGTGGAGGCGCTTGTCCTTCTTCGCGTAGAGCTTCGCCTCGGCGTTTTCCGTGATCATGACGTCGCCCCTGCCTTCGGCGATGAGGCCCGGGATCTCGAAGTTCTTGTCATGGGTCGAGACTTTGGCGCGGGTGAGGTTGGCGAGCACGAAGGCCTCGTTGGTGCCGCCCGGATTCTTGATGACGCGCACGTCGGGCTGGTTGAGGTCGTCGAGCGTCCTGAACTTGTTCTTCATCTTCACGTTAACGAGCGCGACCTTGCCGAACGGCGCGTAGGCGGGCAGGAAGTCGGCGATGAGCGCGCGAGCGGGACTGCGGGTGATGCCGCCCACGGCCACGTCGAACCTGTTGTCCTTGAGGTCGGCCGCCATCTGCTTCCAGGTGGTCGGGACGAACTCGACCTTCCAGCCGTAGACCTCGGCCATCGCCTTGACGACGTCAATGTCGTGGCCCGCGTAGCCGGAATCCTCCTTCATCGCGAATGGCCTGTAGTCGCCCGGCGTGCCGACGCGAAGCGTGTTGTTCTTAACGATGTTGTCGAGTCTTTCGCCCGCTGCGGCGGGAACGGAGCCAAGGGAGGCGAGGGCTGCGATGGCGCAGGCGAAGGCCGTGAGTGTGCGTGCGTTCATGATTGTTTTGAGACGAAAAAAAGACAGTCCGCATCCGCTGCCGGCTCGGACGAGGATGGATCGGGGCAACGAGGGGCCGGCGCAGCCGGGATGCGGCGGGAAGGTGCGAATCCTGAGTGTCGTCGGTCAGGCGTCAGTCTGCGGCGGCCGCCTTCCTGGCGGGCTCGGAGAGAATGGCGAGACAGGCCTCGAACTCGTCCTTGGAGATGAGGAAGGACTTTTCCTCAAGCCTTTCGGAGAAGAGTTCGTGCAGGGCCTCGAGCACGACCGCTTCGGGCGTCCTGCCTTCGCGTTCGGCGATGTTGGCAAGCAGCTCGGCGTCGAAGTCGCTCAATTTGATTCTGATATCGGAAGACATGTCCGTTCCTCCAACCAAACATTTCCACTTTGCATTGTATGTAGGCGTAATGCGTTTTGGAAGGCAGTAGGTGTTCGAACCTAGGCAGAAGTGCGCAGGCGCATTGAGCGCGCAGGGCGGCGCGCGGGGCGCTGACGAAAAAAGGGGCCTGAAGCCGATTGGAGAGCTTCGGACCCGGAAGTCGGGAGCCGCCGTTGCGGGGCGGCCCCGATGGGGAAGAGAAGTGGTTGGGAAGGTTCGTCGCCCCTTACTTGGCGACGGCTTCCTTGATGGCGTCCGCAGCGACACGGCCGGAGGTGAGGGCCCAGCCCACGTTGGCGCCGGCCGGGGAGTCGTCGCCCATCACGCCGCCGACGAGTTCACCCGCAGCGTAGAGACCCGGGATGAGCTTGCCGTCCTTGGTGATGACGTTGAGCTTGTCGTTCGTGCAGAGGCCGCCCATCGTGGTGGCGAAGCGGGGACGCTGCTCGACGATGTAGTACGGGCCTTCGGCGGAGATTTCGGCCTTCATGTACTGGACCGGACGGTCGAAGTCGGCGTCCTTCTTGGCCTTGACGAAGCCGTTGTAGCGGGCGACGGTGGCCTTGAGGGCGGCGGCGTTGATGCCGGCCTTGGCGGCGACTTCTTCAACCGTGGCGCCCTTCACGAAGAGCGGAGCGGTCTTGCCGTCCTGGGCGAGGTACTTGTCGGCATCCTCATGGGAGACGCCCGTTTCAGGCAGGCGCTTGTAGAAGCCTTCCCAGGACTTCTGGTCCATGAAGACGTAGCCCTGGCCGTTGGCGTTCTGGAGCATCGGATCGAGGATGTGGCGGTTCGAGGCCTTTTCGTTCACGAAGCGCTTGCCGTCGATGTTGACGAGAATGCCGGCTTGGTCGAAGGCGCCGACGTTGGCGTAGATGGTGGACTTGGCCTTGCCCGGCGCGACTTCAATGCCGTTCGGGTAGCGCTTGCCGTATTGCATGAGCTGCGTCTTGGCGCCGAGTTCCATGGCCATGCGGTGGCCGTCGCCCGTGGAGGAGACGGGACCGTAGTAGAGCGTGGACTTGATCGGCTCGACGAGCATGTCCTTGTTGTTGCCGAAGCCGCCCGTGGTGAGCAGCGTGGCCTTGGACTTGATCGTGTACTTGACGCCGTTGTCGTCCGTGGCTTCAACGCCGATCACGCGGCCGTCCTTGTCCTGAAGGAGCTTTTCGACGCGGGTGCTGTAGAGCACCTGGGCGCCGTTGCCGGCGATGACTTCACGAAGGTGCTGGGCCATCGTCTTAGCGCCGCCTTCGAATTCAAGGGCGCGGCGGTGGGAGTACTCGGCGAGGAACGGCAGGTCGTTCGGGATGAACTTCACGCCTACCTTTTCATGCAGCCAGTCGATCGTGGCACCGACATTGTTGGCGTAGAGCGAGATCTTGGCCGGGTCGTTGAGGTTGTGGCCGTTGGCCATGAAGTCCTTGATCATGGACTCGGGAGAGTCTTCCGTGGAGCCGAAGGCCTTCTGGAGCTTGGAGCCCTGGGCGACGACCTGACCGCCGGAGATGGCGGCGGCGCCGCCGATGTACGGCATCTTCTCGACGAGGATGACGTTCATGCCGTTCATGCGGCCGCGGATCGTGGCGGACATGCCGGAACCGCCGCCGCCCACGACGACCATGTCGGTTTCAAGCGTCTTCTGGCCGCCGGTCTTCTTGACGGCGAGCGGAACGAGGTTGGCGGGATCGACGCCGGCCTGCTTGACGCAGTCGGAGACGGCTTTGCGGATGGCTTCGGTGGTGATGGTGGCGCCCGTCACGCCGTCAACGGCGGGAGACTGGGCGGCGACCATGCGGCCGGGAAGGAGTTCAACGGCCTTGGAGCCGATGCCCACGGTCTCGGACTGCTTCGTGACCTTGATGTCGGCGAGCTTGTCGGCGGTGAACGTCACTTCGACGGTGACGTCGCCGTGGATGCCGGGGGCGGTGGCCGTGTAGGTGCCGGCCTTGAAGCTCGCGGCGGAGGCGGCGGACGCAAAGGCCGCGGCAACTGCAAAGGCGATCAGAGTCTTCTTCATAATAAATTCCTGAACTTGTGATGAGTCGTAGGTTGATGAAAAAGGAGAACGTTTGTCCTTCGGATCGAAGGAGACGGGCCCGCGCCCCCGGGGGATGGAGGCGGGCGCAGGCCCGCAGGAGGAAGAGGAGCCTTACGGGTTCATGGCCTTGTGAAGCGTTTCAAGAACCCTGAGGCAGTCCTCGGCCGGGATCTGGCCCGGAGCCGAGGCCTTGCCGCCCACGCTCGCGAACGTCATGTCGCTGCCGAAGCCCTCGCCCGTGATGCGGGTGAGGACGCCTGCACGGCCCATGGCCATCGTGAGCATCGGACGGGCGGAGTGGTAGTGGCGCATCTTGGCCGTGGCGCTCATCACCGCGAGGGCGTCCTCGGGGCTGTGGGCCATGACGGCGATCTTGAGGATGTCGGCGCCGGCCTGTTCTTCGAGCATCAGGCGGCGGATGATTTCATCCTCGTCGGGCGTGAAGTTGAATTCATGATCGGAGATGATGACCTTGACGCCCTGCTTGCGGGCAAGCTTGACGAGACGGTCGATCATGGCGCGGTCACGGAAGAGCTCAAGGTCGACGATGTCGGCGCGGCCTTCCGTGAGGACGGCCTCGTAGACGCGGCCGTACCATTCGTCGTCGGCGATGAAGGGACCGCCGTCCGTGCCGTTGCGCAGCGTGACGAGCACGACCTTGTCGCCTGCGGCGGCATAGGCGTCGCGGGTGATGCGGGCGTAGTCCTTCGGATCAATCTTGCCGAGGTAGTCGATGCGGACCTCGATCACGTTGAGCGCGGGCATGTCCGCAAACTTCTTCACCGTGGCAATCAGGTCGGCTTCGGTCTTGGAGGTCGTCGGTGCAATGAGCTTCGGACGACCTTCGCCGATGCGCACGCCCTTGATGTCGATCACTTCGACGCTGCCGTTCGTCCAGCCGCCGATGCGGTTCATGGTGTCGACGGGACGCGTCTTCTTGGAGAAGGCTTCGGAGGTGCTGGCCTGAGCAAGGCCCGTGTGCGCAAGAGCGGCGGTGCCGGCGGCAAGGCCCGTGATGAAGGAGCGGCGGTCCATTGTGGATGTCCTTGTGTTGCAGGTTCGCGTTGGAATGCTGAAAGTTTGGGTCGAACTGTTTTTCCGAGGAGCGGTCCGCTCTTCGGCGGACTTGAAAATGAAGTTCTGCTTCAGGTCCAAATTCTGCTAGAGTTTTCTAAAATCGCCTACCCCTGCATGGGGGTAAGTGTAAACCCTAGGGTTCTTCCTCCTCTCGGAAGCATCATGAATCCTCTCGACGTCAAGCGTTTTTCGGCTGCGGGTTTTCTTGCGGCGCTGTTCTGGACCGTGCTTTCGGGCCCGGTCGGCGCAGTCGTTCCGGGATCTTCCGGAGCGGCTCCGGACGGGCTTTCGCACCCGTCCCTGACGGCGCCCGCCGACGACACCCGCCCCGTGATGACGGTGGCCTGGCCCGACACGCTCGTCAATCCGTACGACGCCTTTACCATCCACGAGACCATCGCCGCCCTCAAGGAGAGGCTGCGCGGCTACCGCATCAGGACGGCGACCTTCGCGGCCGCCGAGAGTGCGGAGCAGCTCGAGAGGCTCAGGCCCGACTTCATCTTTGCGCGTTCGGTGTTTCCGCTCGACGCGGGCGTCTCCTCTGTGCGCATCGCCACGAGGCGCCTCAAGGGGCTCGCTGAGGCCGAGCGCGCCGTGGGCGCGGCCTTCGTCGTGAGGAGCGATTCGCACTACAGGACGCTCCGTGACCTCAAGGACCGCACGGTCTTTTCGTCCCTGCCCACGGCCATCGACGGTTGGCTTGCCGCCGAGCGCGTCTTCAGGCGCGAAGGCATCGATCCCACGCGGCTGTTTGCCAGAGTCGTGCGCCGCAACAACGACTATCCCGACGTCGTGGGCGCCATTCTCTCAGGGAGGGCCGACATGGCGGTCGTGCCGGCATGTCTGCTCGAGACGCTCGGCGACGAGGGCCTCGCGGACGTCTCAGGCCTGAGGGTGCTCGAGAGCGAGGAGTCGAAGAGCGCGCCCGTCATTCCGTGCAGGTACTCGACGGAGCTCTATCCCGACATCAGTCTTCTGGCACTGCCGCACGCGCCGTCCGAAATGGTGCGCGACATGACGATCGCCATTCTGAGCCTCAGGAACACTGCGGGCGCCGAATGGCTCACCAACGTTTCCCACGCAGGCGTCGACGCGCTTCTCAAGGAGCTGCAGCTCGGCCCCTGGGCCTATCTGAGGGACATGAGTCCCGCCGCGCTCTATGCAAGGCACAGAACCGCCTTCTGGCTGACGGCGGGGCTTCTTCTGTTTCTCATCTTCAACGAGCTGAGGCTCGACAGGCTCGTGAGGCGCAGGACCGAGGACCTCAGGCGCTCGATGGCCGAGCAGGAGAGGCTTTCGGCGGTCGCGGCCGCCACGCGAACCCAGCTCGCGATGTTCGAGCGCAGAAGCGTCGTGCAGCAGATGTCGGGCATGATCGCCCATGAGATCAATGCGCCCGTAGGCGCGATCCGCACTTGGGCCGCCCTTGCAAGAATCAAGTGCCCGACGGCGGCGGTGGCCGATCCGGCGGCGGCCGAGGCACTCTCCAATGCACTCTCGCGCATCGACGGCGAGGCGACGAGGATCGCCGACATCGTCTCGAGGGTCCGAAAGTATGCAAGGCGCGAGCACGAGCGCGTCGCGATCTGCGAACTCGACGCCATCGTTGAGAGCGCCGTCAGGGCCTACAGGGCCGAAGAGCGAAGCGACGCCCGCGTCCCGATCAACGTTGCAGTCGCCGAGCGCCAGGCGGGCGTCTTCGGACAGCCGCTCGAACTCGAGGTGCTCGTCCTCAACCTCGTTCGCAATGCGGCCTCCGCCGTGAGGCGCCTCGACTGCCTCAAGGGCCCCGAGGTTGCCGTCGGGGTCGAGCTCGTGAGGGTCGCGGACGGCAGGTGGCGCATCACGGTCGAGAATCCGGGGCCCGTCCTCTCGGCGCAGGTCTTCGAAAAACTCAACGCCCGCGCCGAAGGTCTTGCCTGCGAGGTGCTCGACGGCGAGGCCGACCGTGAGATTTCGGAAGGCCTTGGACTCGGACTCACGATCTGCAGGGGTATTGCCGACAGTCACGGTGCGACGCTGCGCTTCGAGGCAAGACCCGAGGGCGGCGTGCGGGCCACGGTCGAGATCGACGCGGCAGGCCCCGCAGGAGAGGACACCGAAGGCAGGAAAACCATGAAGGTGAATGAACAGGGAGAAGATGCATGAAGCGGATGATCAGGACGCCGCTCGTGAGGCTTGTCGACGACGATGATGCGTTTCGCGAGAGCCAGCGCGAGTTTCTGAAGGCCATGGGCTGGCAGGTCGAGGACTATGCGGGTGCGGCCGACCTTCTCGAGCGCGACGACCTCTCGAGGCCGGGCTGCCTCGTGCTCGACATCCGCATGCCCGGCATGACGGGCGTGGAGCTTCAGCGCAGGCTCTTTGACGCAAAATGCACGCTGCCCGTCATCTTCCTCACGGGGCACGGCGACATCACGACGGCCGTGCACACGATGAAGTACGGCGCAGCCGACTTTCTTGAAAAGCGCGGCGATCCGCTTGCGCTTGCGGGCGCCGTCGAGCGCGCCTGCGCGAAGTCGATGGCTGCCGAGAGCGATGCGGCCGAGGCGGACGACTACAGGAGGACCTTCGAGTCGCTTACACAGAGGGAGCGCGAGGTGTTCATGCTTGCCGCCGAGGGGATCACCAACAAGGACGTTGCCGAAAGGCTCGGCATTGGCGCCGAGACGGTGAAGATGCACAAGGCCAACGCCTACGCCAAGCTCGGCGTCGCAAGCGCGCTCGACGCCTACCGCTGGCTCGAGAACCTGCCTGCGGACTACAGGGCGGGCCTTGCGGGGACGGGCAAATGATGAAGGACACGAGAGGCGGCGTCATGACGCAGAGGCGCCGTCTTCTGGCGGGCGCGGGTCTTGCGGCGGCGGTGCCGGGCCGGCTTCTTGCCGCGGGCGCGCCCGACACGCTCGATCCGGGTGCCTCGGGCGTCTGGGACGTGATCGTCGCGGGTTCGGGTGCGGCGGGGCTCTCGGCTGCGGCCGCAGCTCTGGAGTCGGGCGCGGGCCACGTGCTGGTTCTTGAAAAGGGGCCGCTCGTGGGCGGACATTCGATCTATTCGAGCGGTTCGGTTTCGGCCGTGGCGCCCTCGCGCTCGCACGATCCGAACGACACGCTCGGCAGGTTCGTCGAGGATGCGCTCGAGGTCGGCGGCGGCACGGGAGACGCGGCGGTGCTCGCGAAGATCGGCGAGGATTCGGCGGGCGTGCTCGACTGGCTCGAGAGCCTCGGCGTGTTCTGGAGCGAACCGTTCATCGCGTATTCGGGCAAGCAGGCCAAGAGCTACGCGATGCCGGGCAACTCGGCGGGCCGCAGCTACGTGCTTGCGCTCATGGCGCACCTGAGGCGCTTCGGCTGCAGGCTTGCGCTCTCGACGCCCGTGACGGACTTCAGACCCGAGGGGCATGCGTGGGTTGTCGAAGTGAAATCGCCGCAGGGCGCAAGAACGCTCAGGACGCGAAGCCTCGTCATCGCCTGCGGGGGCTTCACGGCCAACGTCGAGGCGCGCATGAAGATCAATCCCCTGCTCACGCCCGACGTTCCGACGAGCGCCAATCCGGCGGGCACGGTCTTTGACGGGGCAACGGGCGAACTCATCGAGTGCGCGGGACGAAACGGCGCGTTCGTGACGACGGGCTTCGGCCTTCAGGCGCTTCCGTTCTGGGGCGGACGCCTGCTCGACTATCAGGGCGCCGACATCTACGTCGACATGCACGGCAGGCGATTCGTCAACGAGAACAGTCCTTGGAACGTGATTTCGAACGCCATTCTGTCGCTTCCCGAAAGGCGCTGCTGGGTGATCACGGACGACCGTTCCTTCAAGGGAGCGACGCTCGGCGTCAAGCTCATCAACGGCGTCGTGAGGAAGTCGGACTCGATCGACGCGATGGCGGCCGCCATGGACATCGAGCCCGTCGTGCTCGCGAGGACGATCGAGGACTACAACAGGGCGGCGGACAAGGGGTACGACGCACGCACGGGCAAGAGGCTCTTTCGCCAGAGGATCGAGCGGCCACCCTTCTACTGGGGAGCCGAGCGCATCTACGTGCACACGACGCTCGACGGCATCAGGACGAACCGTGCGGCCGAAGTCATTGCGTCCTCGGGCGGCCTCGTGCCCGGACTCTACGCCGTCGGCGAATGCGCGGGCGGCATTTTCGGCGGCGACCGACTCGGCGGCGCAGGCATGACCGCCTGCTTCGTGATGGGACGCGAGGCTGGAAGACAGGCTGCGGCAAGAGCGAAGGAGCTCCAGGCCGCAGCGTGAGCATCCGCGCGCATGGACGCAGGGCACGGCGGAGAAGCCCGCAGGCTTCGCGCCGCGCCTTTTTGCGGCCTGCGTCAGTGAATGACGTGGCCTGCGTGCGTCTCAGGCATCGCGTGAGCGCCGTGCGTCATGTGCATGTCGTCCGAAGCCCGCCAGCCGAACTGCACGGGATCGAACATCCCGAAGACCATGGCGGCGTGGGAGAGGACGAGATAGACGACCACCGCCGCGACGGCCGAGCGTCCCTTCCAGACGGCCGTCCTGCTGCGGGCGACGAGGCCGCCTCGAGAAGGCCGACGTAGATGAACGGAAGCCCGCGGCCACGTAGGCGAGGGCCGAAACGGCGTCGACCCAGGTGCGCCATGCGACGACCGACGAGAACTGAAGGGCCACGCAGCCCGAGAGGAGCGCGATGCCGAGCGCGGCTGCATAGGCCGAGGCCTTGTTGAAGGCGGCGAGGGCGCCGCCCTGAGGCGGCTTGATGAGCAGAAGGATTTCGCTCACGACGTAGCACTCCGCGAGCAGCATCGGTGCGGCCATGAAGAGGACGAGCATGTGCCAGGAGCCCATCATGAGCTCCATATAGTGGGTCATTTCCATTTTGTGTGTCTCCGAAACATGAAGCTTGAGTGACGCGGACGGACGGCTGTCCGTCCGGAAGGCGTGCGGGCGCAGGGCCCGAAGCTTCAGGCTTTCGGAGGCGGAGAGTCCCTGCCGAGGATGACGCTCGTGTCGGCGGGACGGGAACCTGTGGCGGGCGGGAGGACGGAGGCGGAGTACGCAGTCCGGCACTCGGGCGCGGGCGCCGCGGGCGGCGTCACGCAGCAGAGGCGATCGGTGCAGGGCGCTTCGTGCGCCGATGCGGAACATTCGGCCCGAACGGCCTCCTCGTGACGCGAGGCGCGTGATCCGACTGGGGCGGGTTCTCCCTGCCATGAGGCGGAGACCGCCTGCACGACGGTGGCATGATCCGGACAGGCGTGCGCACCGCAAGGCAGCGCAAGGAGCGCGGCTGCAGCGAATACGAAGGCCATTGAGCGGATCAATATTGTGAAACCACCTCTGAAAGAATTGAAGACGGAATAGATTGTAGCTCCGATGCATTCGGGCGGCATAGGGCGAACGCAGTAGGCGGTGCGGGCGGCGGATAAAAACAAGGCGCCGTGCCCGAAGGCGCGGCGCGAGAAGGAGGGAGGCGCCTGATGACGGTGCGCCTCCTGATGAGGCCTGCGGTTCCAAAGAGAAGAGAGACCGCAGGACTGAATCCGCCGATGCTTATCGGCTGAAGGCCTTGTCGAGCGAGATCGGAAGCGCGCGGTAGCCCATGGTGGACTTGAGCACGATTTCGACGGACGGTTCCGTGGAACCCCACTTGAACTCGTTGATGACGGGGTTCGGGCTCACGCTCTTAAACTGCTGCATGTTGAGCGAGGCGGTGGCCGAGTAGACGAAGACGGAGTTCTTGTCGGCCTGGTATTCGGTCACGGAGGTAATCGGGCTGTACCATTCGAAGCCGCGTTCCTTGCCGTATTCCCAGACCTGCTCGATGGTCATCTTCTTCTGGTCGATCCTGTAGATCACGGCGCGGGAGTACTTCATTTCAGGCAGCGCCGGCTGTTCCATGCCGCGTGCATCACCGTTGTCGAAGACGGAGAGGTAGAAGACGTCCTTGTCGGACTTGGAGTCGATGCGCCAACCGGTGTGCTGCGTCCAGGTCCAGTCGAAGCCGCCCTCGCACTTGGAGCCTTCGCACTTGAGCGGCTTGCCGTTCTTGTCGATCGGCGTGAGAAGCTTGTCCTGGAACTCCTTCTTCCAGCCTTCATGCGAGCCGACGATCCACTTCACCTTCTTGTCGCGGCCGATCTTGATGAGGGCCGACTGGTGGCGGGAGGAGATGATGATCGAGTCGTCTGACGGGTCATAGTCGACGGAGTTGACGTGGGCCCAGTTGCGGCCCGGACCGACGCCCGCGATGTCGCCGAACTGATTGTTCGTATCCATCTTCGCGAGTTCTTCGGCGGAGAGCGTCTGGCCGGACTTGGAGGCGTCGACGTTGAGGCACACGGCGCCCTGGTCCATCGCCTTGATGACGTTGTCGCGATACGGGTCGAGGATGTCGAAGAGACGGAAGTCGTCGACGGCGCAGCCGTTCTGGTCGACCTCAAGGATCACGTCGCGGACCGTGTGGACGCGCTTGCCGTCGGGACGGCGGTAGTCGGCCGAGGAAACGCGCAGGAAGTAGTGGCCGTTCTGGGCCGGGTCCATGGCGTGCGAGAAGTCCGCGTAGCCGGCGGGCAGGCGGCGGTTGAAGACCTCGCGGCCCATCAGGTCGTACTTGGCGTAGCGCTGGCCGTAGCCGAAGGTGAGGAAGCCGTCGTCGGCCTGATGGAAGCCCATCATGATGCCGGACTTGTAGATGTTCTCGGGATCGTAGATCGGCGAGACGAACATGTACCAGCGGACGTCGCCCGCCGTGTCGATCACGGCGTTCTGCGGATAGTAGACCCACTCGAGGGCGCCGCCCATCGGATTGTTCCATGTCGTGCGTGCGACGTTGCCGCCCGAAGGCAGGAAGTTGTTGATGAAGTAGAGGCGGTCCTTGAATTCGGGCGCAACCTTCTTCACTTCGGTTTCGAACATGGCGTGGTGCTGGGCGGCCGTGCCGTTCGTCTCAGTGTGGATCCCGGGCGCGTAGATGCGGTAGACCTCGTTTTCGACGCGGGTTTCCTTCGTGCCGTCGACGAGCGTGTAAGACACCTCGACCGTGTTGTTGTAGTCGGGATAGAGGCCGAAGACCGGGATGCCCGCATGGGTGCGCAGCTGAACATCGCTCACGTTGTACTTGATTTCGGCGCCGCTGTGCTTGGGAACGATGCGGACCGCGGCATCCTTGAGTTGGTAGCCGCCGTTGCGGATGACGGCCGTGAGCGGCGCGATCTTGTACGGGTTCGTGATGACTTCGCCGATCTTGCCCTGGACGGCGTACTGGACGTTCGGGCCGGAGCCGCCGCCCGAGGCGGAGGCGGTGCCCGGAAGAATGCAGGCGGCGGCAACGGCCGCGGCGGCGAGCTTCAGTGTGAAGGACTTCATGAGGAAACTCCTTTGGATCCCTGGTCGGGGAGATGAAAGCGTGGTTTTGTCTTCTGGCGCGGACGTACTTTAGGTCGCGGCATTCTCTGCCGGGAGGCTGTCGCGCCATGGCTGTAAGGTTAGAGAAGACCGGAATTTCCAACCATTGTGAATTTCAGACGTGTTCAGGTCATATTTGACGAATGGAACCGTTCAAAAATGAGAAAAGAACCGAGGGAACCTCTCGACCGCGACCATTTGCTTCTCTTCAGGACGCTCTGCGCGCCGCACAACCTTCAGCGGGCCGTCTCGCAGCTCGGCAGCCGCAGGCGACGGCGTCGCGCTCGCTCACGAAGCTTCGCGAGGCCTTTGAGGACGAGCTCTTCACGCGATGCTCGGGCGGCCTCACGCCCACGCCAAAGGCGCTCGCGCTCGAGCCGAAGGTGGCGGCCGTGATCGCAAGCTTCGAGGACCTCTTCGTCGAGGAGACCTTCGATCCCGCGAGTCTGGTGCGCGAATTCAGGATCGCGTGCGCGGATCATGCGATGTTCTACATCGGGCCCGCCGTCACGCTCGCTTCCAGAACGGCGCCGGGCGTCACGTTCAGGCTCTCGCCCAACGGAGACGACTGGGTCGTGGAGCTCCTGAGAGGCGATCTGGACTTCCTAAACAACCTCGCCACTGAAGTGGGAGGCTTCCTGCGGCTGTTTCTGTGATCTTTCCCATCGAGCGCGCGCCCGAAGGCTGCGCATGCCTGCCGCTTTCGTCGTGCGAAGCGGTCATTCGCTGGCCCGAAGGTTCGACGAGGCGGGCGCACTCACGCTCGAAGAGTGTCTTGCGCACAGATACGTGGAAGTCCGACCGGGCCCCGATTGGGTGCTTAGGGCAATGGACGCGTCGGTTTCCGAGGCCTGGATCGCAAGGCCGCGTGCGGTGAGAACGCCGTACTTCTTCAGCGCCGTGCAGATGGTGAGGCGTTCCGACCTCTGCTTGACCTGTTCCGAGACGCTTGCGCGTGAAGTCGCGGGCACGGATGAATTCAGGATTCTGCCGCTTCCCGAGGAGTGTTCGAAGAAATGGGTTCCGAAGCTCGTCTGGCACGAGCGCGGACATCGGGATCCCGCCATGCAGTGGCTGAGGAGCGTGATCACCTCGCTCGTGCACGAGCAGGATTCGGGTCGGTGAGGAAAGAGCTGCAGATGGAAATGAAGGGCCGGTTCCGTGAAGAACCGACCCCTTTCCGTACGTCTGCCTGCCGGGCCGTTGGAGGAGCGTGGGTCCGGCCGGGCGGGCGTGCATGCATGCGGCGGAGAAGTCCGCATGCGTGAGGTCGATGCCGGGCGCCGTGAGGAGAGAGGACGGCGCTCGGCACTTCTCAGTCGTGAGACCTGGAGGTCTCGTCAGGCGACTTCCTTCGCGGCGTTTTCGCCGGCGATCTGGCCGAAGACGAAGCAGTCGAGAACGGCGTTGCCGCCGACGCGGTTCGTGCCGTGGATGCCGCCCGTGATTTCGCCTGCGGCGTAGAGGCCCGGAATGACCTTTCCTTCCCAGTCAAGGGCCTGAGCCTTGACGTTGGTGTTGATGCCGCCCATCGTGTGATGGACCGTCATGCCGGTGTAGCAGGCCCAGAAGGGACCGTCCTCGATGCGCTTGGTGAGGTTGACGGGCTGCTTGTGGAAGTCGTCGTCGCGGCCGTTCTTGACGAAGACCTCGTTGTAGCGCTTGATCGTCTTCTCGAGGCCGTCGGGATCGACGCCCATCTTTTCGGCGAGTTCGCGGATTGTCGGGGCCGTCCAGGCCTCGTTGATCTTGATGCCTTCCATGATGGCCTTGCGGTTGACCGCGTCGTAGCTCATGAAGTTCGTGTTGTCGCAGACCGTGTAGCCGTAGCGTTCCGGCGTGCCGAGCACGGCGTCGCGGATCACGTCGCGGCGTTCGCCTTCGTTGACGATGCGGTTGCCGCGCTTGTCGACGTAGATGGAGCCGTTGACGTTGAAATTGAGCAGGAGCTTCATCTTCTTGCCGGCGGGAGCACCGGGAGTCGACTGGATGAAGTCCATGCCGACGAGGTAGGCGCCGACGCGCACGGCGGCCATGGCGACTTCGCCCGTGGAGCCGGGGAGGTTGTCGGTGCCGAGCCCCTTGACGCGCGGGTCATGCAGCTCGCGCAGGTAGCGGTTGCCGGAGAAGCCGCCGGCGGCGAGAACGACCGCCTTCGTGGCGCGGATGAAGCGGGCGGGGCCCTTGGCGGGCTGGACCTTGACGCCGATCACGCGGCCCGCAAACTGCTCTTCGCGGATGATTTCGGTCACGCCGAGGCCCGTGCGGACCTGAACGCCGAGTTCCTTGGCAGCCTTCGTGAGGACGGTGCCGTAGCCCTGGCCCTTCGGAAGCGCAGGGATGTGCGAGCGCGGATAGAGCGCGCCGAAGATCTGGATGACGTTGTCCTTGAACTTCATGCCGAGGGATTCGAGCCAGGTGATGGCGCCGTAGGCGTTGTCGCAGAGGACCTTGACGCGTTCGGGATCGCCGCGGAAGTCGCCGGCAGCGAGCGTCTGCTTCATGTGGTTTTCGGGCGAGTCCTTGATGCCCTGGCGCGGCTGGCGCACGGGGTCGGCGGCGTTGATGAAGCCCTGGGCGATGAGCGTGTTGCCGCCCGTGAAGGCGAGCTTCTCGAGGACGAGGATGTCCTTGGGGCCAGTCTGGGCGGCCTTGACGGCGGCGGCCATGCCGGCGCCGCCCGCGCCCACGACGACGATTTCGTGGGTTTCGTCCCATTTGAGGTCGTTGCGGCACTGTGCGGATGCGGCGCCCGAGAAGGCGGCTGCGGCGGTGCCGATGCCTGCGGCGGCGAGCATGCGGCGGCGGGTGAGATTCGCGGTCATGATGTTTCTCCTGCTGGAGCGAAGCAGCGGGTGGTCTTGTTCGACGGGGCCCCTTCTGGGGACCCCGAAGCCCGCGGGCTGCGCTCGGTTTGTCATGACTGCATTGTCGGCCGACGGATTACGCGCGTAACTTGGAAAAGGTCAACGGGAGGCGATTTCGTCCCGTGCGTGAAGAAGAGAGCGGCGGGCGGCGGCGAAGAACGGCGGGGCCGGCCTCATCTGCCGATGAGGCGCATGATGTCGGGCAGCATGGCCTCGAGGACCTTGCCCGAATGAATTCCGAACTTCCGGTAGATTTTGGCGCGGTGGCCCTGCACGGTGCGCTCAGAGATGCCGAGCTCGGAGGCGATGCGCGCGTCGCTGCGGCCGAGCGAGATGAGTTCGAGCAGATGTCTTTCCCGGTCGCTCAGGGCCTTGGCGCCCGCCTTGAGGAGCTCGGCCGAGAGGCCTTCGCGGCGCAGGCGGTCCTTGTGCACGGCCGAGGAGATGGCGGCGAGGAGCTTCTCGTCGTCGACGGGCTTGAGCAGAAAGTCGACTGCGCCGCGCTTGAGGCTCTGGATCGCGGTGTCGAGGTCGCCGTGGCCCGTGAGAAAGATGACGGGCAGCTCAATCCCGCGCTCCTCCATCGCCTGCTGAAGTTCGAGGCCGCTCATGCCCGGCATGCGCACGTCGAGGACGAGGCAGCCGGGAGAGTCCATATTCTCGACAAGGAACTCCCGCGCGCTCGCGTAGTTCACGCATCGCCAGCCTTCGATCTCGAGCATCAGGGATAGTGCGGCGCGCACGTCGGGCTCGTCGTCGACGAGGCGGATGAGTGCCGAGTCGCGCTCGGCGGGATCGAATTCGGATTCGGTCATGGCAGATTTCCGTAGTTTTCATGCAGAGGCGCTTCGCTTCGGGCGGGCATCGTCAGCGTGACCGCGAGTCCGCCGCCGTCCCTTGCGGTGCGGGCCGAGAAGGCGAGCGTGGCGAGGTGGGCCTCGGCGATCGACTTGCAGATCATGAGTCCGAGTCCGAGGCCCGAGGACTTCGAGCTTGCGAGCGGACGTCCGATCTCGGCGAGCGCTTCGGGCGTGAGAAGCGCGCCCGTGTTGGCGACGGTGAGGCGTACGGCGGTGCCTTCATCTGCCGCGTCGAGCGTGATGAAGAGGCCGTAGGGACGGCCTCCGGAGGCTTGCGCGGGCTCGGGCGCCGAGAGTACCGCCTCCTGGGCGTTCTTTACGAGATTGATGACGAGGACCCGAAGCTCCACGGCGTCGCCCGAGACGATGAGGCCGGGGCGGATGTCCGCGGCGACGGGCACCTTGAGGCGGTCGGACTTCGTCATGTCGGCGAGGCACTCGGAGAGGAGTGCGGGCAGGTCGACGGGGAGGTCGCGCCTGGCGCCCTCTCTGGCGTAGCTTCTCACGCGGTCGATGATCGCGCCCGCTTTGTCGAGCTCGGCCGACATGCCCGAGAGGCAGCGTTCGGCGAGCACCGGGTCGGGTGCGCCGCGGCGCATGAGCGTGCGCATGCCGCGCAGGTAGCAGCGAACGGCCGAGAGCGGTTGGCAGAGTTCGTGCGCGAACATCGAGCTCAGCTGCCCGACAATGCCCGCGCGCTGCAGGCTGTCGAGCCTCGCGCCCGTCTCGCGCACCTGTTCGCGGGCGGCCTTTTCGCGCTCGAGTGCGGCGCTGAGGTCGGCGGTGCGGCGCCTGACGAGCTTCTCGAGTCTTGCGAAGTGCAGGATCCAGGCGGCGAGAAACCCGAGGAGCAGGAGGACGCCGCCTCTGGCCTCGTCCCAGATGCGTTCGAGCGTCCAATGGTTGAGATAGGCGAAGGGACCGGTCTTGAGCGAGCGGAAGAGGTCGTTGACGCGGTCGAACTCAGTCGCGATCGAGACGGTGAAGCCGCCCGGCGTCATGTCGGGCTTGAGGTTGAGAAGGAGCATTGCGACATGCTTCGTGATGACGGGCGGCGTGTGCGGCACGCTCGCGATCGTCCATCCCGGATACATGTCGGTCGAGTAGCGGCAGCCGAGCGACTCGGCGCGAAGGCCGGGCTTGTCGTTGACGACGGTCCAGCGGCCCGCGAACTCGGGATGGCGCTCCGTGATGGCCTCGGGCATGCAGGCGCGAAGAAGGCCTGCGTCGGCTCGGCCCTCGACGACCGCTCGCAGGACCTCGACGGGACGGTTGTCGGTTTCGGTGACGGCGCTGAAGAATTTGTCGGGCCTGAAGCCTGCGGCGGCGATCTCGCCCATGTTGAGCATGTATGTCATGAAGTTCGCGCGGCTCGTCGTGACGGCCGTCATGCCTTCGAGTCTGGCGAGGTCCGTAATGTCGGCTCGCCCGCTCCTGACGACGATCACGCCCGCAACGCAGCGGTTCGGATCGGGAAAGGTCCTGGACGTGATGGTGCCGATGTCGCGCGCGCCCATCGGACGCATCTGCACGAAGAAGCCGGAGCTGCCGAGAAAGAACTCGACCTCGCCTTTTCTCACCGCTTCGGAGAGCGCTTCGGTCGTGTAGAAGCGCGGAACGATCCGGAGACCGGGTGAATTTTCCTGCAGATGGCGGACGATCGTCTCCTGAATGTTTTCGCGTCTGCTCAGGTAGGATGCCTCCGACTCGAAATCAAGCAGGCCGATGCGCACGACGGTGCGGGCCTCGCTGCGGAGCGGGGCGTCGGGCTCGATCGTGGCGGACGGCGCTGCAAGGGCCGCGCCGAGCGGAACGAGGAGTGCTGCAGAAAGGAGGCGAAAGGCTTTCATGAGGGAGCCGAAGCTGAAGCTCTTGCGCAGCCGACGGCGGTCTTGATCTCCGGTGATGATCGGAAGACTGATGATGAAGGATTTCGTGCTCATGGGAGTACCTTGGCACAGGAGTTGGAAAGACACACGCCTTTCATCGGGGACAACAAATAGATTGGAAGAGAGAGGTTTGCCGCATTCCTCCATCCGAATGAATTCGGAGGCTTCCTGCGGGTGGTTCTGTGAAGGCGAAATCCCGTTCAGGACGAGGCGAGGACGCGGCCCGAAACGATTGATTGTGCTGCAGGAATTCTACGCGACGCGCGAGACGAGCATGTCGATTTCGCCGGCGTGTTTCAGAGGACGGTGAGGCCGGGGCTTAGGCAGGATGATGCGCCTGTGGAGTCGAGGTGGTCGCATGGCAGCGGTCGTGCAGGGACGTCGCCAGGATCAATGTGCGATATAGTTAGGTCAGTTGAACAGACAC
>ENA-ORIC01001811-ORIC01001811.1-human-gut-metagenome-genome-assembly--contig:-NODE-1811-length-19144-cov-2.712960_pt1 | contig 19144 bp, 17 predicted proteins | sample MGYA00243023_ERZ508732 | MGnify/ENA primary metagenome ERZ508732 (study PRJEB26277, sample SAMN04329767) | human gut metagenome | biome: human-associated habitat | host: Homo sapiens | place: USA...
CATCCACATCATCGGCGATCAGCTTTGCTTATCTCAGGTGCTCCTGCAGCGGGCCATGTGCGCATTCTTATTCTGTCAGCTGTTTTTGCAGCTCGGTTCCAAGCTGTCCATGGCAGCCGGTAATCAGAATTTTCATCTTGTGCCTCTTTCTTTATACCGCATCAATATTTCAGGCGGTCATCGGCAACATTGCGCAGGTGCTGGCCATAGGGGCTTTTGCCATAGCGCTCGGCGCTTTCCAACAGTTTGCCGCGGTTGATCCAGCCGTATTTATAGGCGATCTCTTCCGGGGCGGAGATCTTGATGCCCTGGCGCTGTTCAATCATGCGCACAAAGTCGGCGGCTTCCACCAGGCTGTCCATCGTGCCGGTATCCAGCCAGGCATAACCGCGGCCCAGCAGCTGCACATCCAGTTTGCCTTCCTGCAGGTACATCTCATTCAGGGTGGTAATTTCCAGTTCGCCGCGGGCGCTGGGCTTTACCTGTTTTGCCTTTTCGCACACATCTTTGCTGTAAAAATACAGGCCGGTAACCGCATAGTTGCTCTTGGGCTGTGCGGGCTTTTCTTCAATGGAAGTTGCCTGGCCGTTTTCGTCAAATGCCACCACACCGAAGCGTTCGGGATCGGTGACATAGTAGCCGAACACAGTGCTGCGGCCGGCTTCGGCGTTGGCGGCAGCGGACTTGAGCCGCTTGGAGAAGCCTGCGCCGTAGAAAATATTATCGCCCAGCACCATAGCGCAGGGCTCACCGTTAATAAACTCTTCACCCAGGATAAAGGCCTGTGCCAGACCGTCCGGGGAGGGCTGCACTTTATACTGCAGGTGCAGGCCGTACTGGCTGCCATCCCCCAGCAGCGCTTCAAAGCGCGGCGTATCGGTTGGGGTGGAAATGATCAGGATATCCTGGATGCCTGCCAGCATCAGGGTAGACAGCGGGTAATAGATCATGGGCTTATCATACACAGGCAGAAGCTGCTTGGATGTGACCATGGTCAGCGGGTACAGGCGGGTACCAGCACCGCCGGCGAGGATGATACCTTTCATGATGACGCTCCTTTTCAGTGACCGCAGTTGCGGCGAACTATAGGCAGCGCCTATACCGCGCCGCCTGATTTGCCGTGCGTCACCGCCCATCCCACAGGGGCATAAACCCGCACAATTATTTTTTATTATATCGTATTCTATGCCCCTTGGCAAGAGGGAAAATTGAGGGAGCAGAGCCAACAAGGTTTGCGAAGGAAAACGTAAAACACATTTGCCGCAAGGTCCCGGAACGGTCAAGACCGTTCCCTGCAAAACATTTTATAACGTGCAGCAAACATTATAAGCATTCGTAGGACGCTGCGCCCGCAGGCGCGTTTCGGAGGCCCGCTTGACGGGCAATGCCCGTCAGTTTGCAAAGCAAACCCGCTCGTGCAGTTGCAAAACCCACTGGGCTTTGCATTGCTCTCAATTACATTTTCGTAAACTCAAATGTGATTTTCCGGCTCGCAACCCTGCAACCGGGATTGAAAATCCCAGCTCTCAGGCCGGAGATAGACCGTTCCCTACAGATGCGCTTGCACGCCACAATAAGATCATAGGATGTTTTGCTATTATTAAAGTCCTTACGCCGAAGCCTTTCGTTCAAGAAAGGCTGAAAAATCCCCCGTAATTAAAACAGCCGCTCTTTCGGGTAAAAACCGCTGGCGTGCATGGCGGCCAGGGCGGCAACCAGCTCCGGTTTGTCCTCACGGTAGGTAATGCCGTGCCACTTGTCCGGGGTGGTCAGCACCTTTACTTCCGCTTTGCCGGTTTCCAGCGCTTCCGTTACCACGGTGGGCAGGTAATACTCGCACTTGAGCGGGTTGTCCGGCAGGCTGCTGCGCAGAAAATCTACAAACCCGGCTTTGGCCTCGGTGATGAAATCCGGGGTAAAGCCCCACATGTTCATCGAAACGACCGTATCCGCGGGCAGGTCCACCCAGGTCTCGCCGCCGTCTTCCGTGTAATGGATACCGCTATCATAAGTTTCAATGCGGGTGCGCTCCGTTACCGTGTCAAGATTTCCGTCAGCATCTGTTACGCAGACACCACGGCTGACGGAACCGTTGGTGCTGACCGTGTTGCCCAAAAGATACCCCACCATCACCCAAGGATATTTCGGGCCGGTGTGCCCGGCGCTCAGGTAATTGTAGATCAGCTCAAAGCAGGTGCGGCCGTAATAATCATCGGCATTGATGACAGCGAACGGCGCATCAATCGCATCGGCAGCAGACAAAATGGCATGGGCGGTGCCCCAAGGCTTGATGCGGCCCTCCGGCACAGTAAAACCTTCCGGCAGAATATCCAGCTCCTGATACGCATAGCGCACATTTAGCCCGGCCTTTTCGGCGCGGGCACCCACAGTGGATTTGAACGCGTCTTCGATTGCGTGCTTGATGATGAACACGACCGTTTCAAACCCGGCGCGGTGGGCATCGAACAGGCTGTAATCCAGAATCGCTTCCCCGGCGGGGCCAACGGCCTCGATCTGCTTCAGGCCACCGAACCGGCTGCCCATGCCGGCTGCCATAATGACAAGGATCGGCTTTTTTGCGGTATCTTTCATGAAAATATAAACTCCTTTTCCTAATGGGCGAACACAGTGTGCAAGATGATGAAAAATGATTGGATTACTGTGCTGCCCAATCTAGCAGGTAAACCAGTATGAGGGGGATCAAAAAATAAACTCTGCTGTTTTTATGATACACTTTTAAGAATCTGGTTGCAAGGAGGTAAATAAATTCGGCAAAATAATATATGCTTTTACAGGCTGGGTATGCTATAATAAGCGTGATTCATAAAAGTAATACCCATTTGATATAAGTGATATCAATTTGAGATAGAGGGATACAACCGGGAGGTGCAGGATATGGCAGAAAAACATGATACCGTGCGCGGGCTGGTGCTTGCGGGCGGCGGCGCAAAGGGAAGTTATCAGGTTGGTGTGTATCAGGCACTGATGGAACTTGGCTGGCTGCCGGATGTGATCACTGGTGCCAGTGTGGGCAGCCTGAACGCAGCACTGTTTGTGATGGGCAAGGTGAACGAAGCGGCAGACCTGTGGCGCAGCCTGGATAACCACGGCGTGCTGGAACTGCCAGAGGGCAAAACGCCGGAGGAACTGCGTGATTTCTTGTTGGAAACTCTGCGCGGCGGCGGGCTGAACACCGAACCGCTGGGTCAGACCATTGACCAGTACATGGACGAGAACGCCATCCGGGCATCCCACATCAAGTACGGTTTGGTGATTACCGAAATGAACACCCTGCGCAGCGTGCAGTGTACGCTGGATGATATCCCGCAGGGGCAGCTGAAAGATTATATGCTGGCCTCTTCCGCCTGCTTCCCGGCGCTGCGTCCCTATGAGATTGACGGGGTAAAGTACATTGACGGCGGCTGGCGGGACAATATGCCGCTGGAGCTGGCCGCCAAAATGGGGGCAACCGAGCTGATCGGCGTGGATGTGGATGGCGTTGGGCTGACCCGCCCCAACCTGACCGGTCTGCCTACCCGCATCATCCGCAGCCATTGGGACTTGGGGCCGCTGTTTGATTTTGACGGTGTGCGTGCCGCCAAAAACATTGCCCTGGGCTATATGGATACCATGCGGGAATTTGGCCGCCTGGGCGGTACGGCGTATGGCATTCTGCCCGATGAAAACAGCTTTATGCAGGACTTTGCCGCTGAATACCAGGCCCAGCTGAGCGCGGCAATCTCCCGCGCGCCGACCCTGGCGCTGACCGAAGCACTGGCCCGCCAGCATAAGCATTACCCGGCGGCGTTCTCCGAAAATTTGACCGCCCCCACCCGCGGCGCGATTGCCCCGCTGGAACTAGCGGCGGAGATGGTGGATGTGCCGAGTGAAGTACCCTATACCCCCAAACTGCTGGCCCTGACTTTTATGGGCCAGTGCGATAAAGACCCCGCGGACCGCTATAAGACCCTGCTTGGCCGGGAAGAGGGCAATATCCTTGGCGAAGCCGCCATGGCAACAGCCGTGCCGGAAGACTTTGTTACCGCGCTGGTCAGCCATACTTTAAGCAAAATGCCGTCGGCAAAATTCCTGTAAGACTGCACAGACAAGAAGGTTCAACAAGGAGGACAACATGCAAACTTTTCAGGGATTGGCAGTGTCCGATGGCTTAACAGTCGGCCCTGTTGTTCGCATTGACCGCGGTGCGGCGGGCCTGCACCGCATTGTGTGCGACCCGTTCCGGGAGCGTGCCCTGTACGAAGCTGCCATTGTGCTGGCAAAAGATGAACTGAACCGCCTGCAGCAGCACGCCTGCGGGCAGGATGCCGATATTTTAATGTTCCAGATTGCCCTATTGGAGGATGAATCCTTCACCAACGAAATTGGCGATTACATAGCCGCCGGTGCCGGCAGCGCTGCCGCCGTGGAGCGTGCGGAGCAGATTTTTGCAGGCCGCTTAAAAAACGTGGATGATGATTACATCCGGGAGCGCAGCGTGGATGTGTGCGATGCCTGCCGCCGCGTGGTGGATATTTTGGATGGCCGCCCCAGCCGCCGTCTGCACCTGACGGAGCCCAGCATCCTGGCGGCAGAGCTGTTTTACCCCAGCGATCTGTTTGGTCAGGCACCGGGCATGATCCTGGGGCTTGCCTCGGAAACGGACAGTGAAACCAGCCACGCCGCCATTATGGCGCGCAGCATGGGCATCCCGGCGGTATTCCAGCTGGGCAAGGGGGTAGCCGCTGCTGCGGCGGGCTGCCGCGCAGTGGTGGATGCTGAACACGCCCAGCTGATCATTGACCCCACCGCCGCCCAGCTGCGGCAGGTGAAAGCACGGCGGCAGGAGCTGCAAAACAGCAACGCCCTGCCCGACCCGTTGGCTGCGGCCCCCTGCCGCACGCGGGACGGCACGCCGTTTGTTCTGCTGGCCAGCGCAGCCTGCGCCGCACCGGAGGCCATCCAGAAAGCCATTCAGGCGGGGGCTTCCGGCATTGGACTGCTGCGCACGGAATCCGTTGTAATCAAGGAGCTGACTGAAGCCCAGCAGGTGGAAGCCTATAAAACATGCATCAAGAACAGCGGCGGCAAACCCATTACCGTGCGCACCTGCGATTGGGCTGCGGACGACTGCGGCCAATGGATGGATGGCGTGCAGACACGGATGGAGGAAGAGACCACGGCGCTTACCCAGCTTTCTGCCTTGATGCAGGCTGCAGTGGAGGCACCGGAAGGTGCCTTGCAGGTGCTGTTCCCCATGATCCCCGATGTGGATGCCTGGCGCACCCGCATGGACCAGATGAAGCGCTGCAACGAGAGCCTGAAAGAAAAAGGTTTGCCGTTCTGCGGGAATCTGCCCGTTGGCTGCTTGATCGAAATCCCCGCCGCTGCGTTGATGGCAGGGGAGATCATTGACGCCGGGGCTGACTTTTTGGCCGTGGACCTGGACGATTTGGTGCAGTATACCTGTGGTGTTTCCCGGCGGGAAAAGCCCACCCCCGCCGATAACCCTGCCGTGCTGCGTTTGGTGCAGGATATGATGCACGCAGCCCAGACGCGCGGCGTGCCGCTGTACCTGTGCGGCATTATGCAGAAAGACCTGGAAACCATGCCCGCTTTCATGCGCATTGGTGTGCGCAATTTCTGCGTGGAATCCGTTCACATCAACACCCTCAAAAGCATTCTGATGCAAACCGAACTATAAAAGTCTCCCCGCACCCTTTGCCGCCTACGGCATATGATAAGGGTGCGGGGAGAATTTTTAATGAATAGAGAATAATGAATAAAGAATAATGTAGGTGGACCGCCTCGCGCTGCTCGGCTCAAAAAAGAAGGTACAAAGCTATTTTAATGTGCGTGCGCGGCACGCACACCAACATTATTCTTTATTCTTTTTTAATTTTTATTTCGTATTATTCCAGGTTTCCCGTCAATGTCATGACGGCGGAGAGGACGGCGAGGGGAGCGGTTTCACAGCGGAGGATGCGGGGGCCGAGGCCAACGGTAACGGCGCCGCATTCGGCAGCGCGGGCAGCTTCCTCGGCGGCAAAACCGCCCTCACTGCCGGTCACCACGGCGATCCGTTTTGCACGGTTTCCCGGTTCTTTGTTGAAAACTTCCCGCAGCGAAACACCGCCGCACTCGTAAAAGAAGAGCACGAGGTCATAGTCCTTGAAGCGGTCGCACACGGCGTTAAAATCCGGTAGGGGAAGCTCCACCGTGGGCAGAATGCCGCGGCCGCACTGTTTGGCGGCTTCCACAGCCACGCGGCAGTAGCGCTCGTTTTTTGCTTCCTCTTTTTTGGGGGCAGCTACACAGTAGCGGCTGAAAAAAGGCACAACATTGGTCACGCCCAGCTCCACGCTGTGGCGGATGGTATCTTCCAGCTTGCCCAGCTTGGGGTACCCGGCAAACAGTGTTACTTCAACACTGGGCTCTGCGGCGCTGGGGTAGCCCTCGGTCACGGTAAACTCCACCCGGCCTGGCTGGATGGAGGTAATGGTGCCCACATACTCCACAGCGTGGGCGTCACACAAAATCACGTTCTCACCAATTTTGGCGCGCATAACGTCAGCCAGGTGGTGGGCGTCGGTGCCGTTCAGGGCGGCGCGGCCATTGCCAACTTCGGCGGTAAAATAGCGGTGCGGCATAGCGTTTATACCTCCGCGGCGTTTTTGCAGATCACGCAAACCCAGCCGCGCTTTTCTTTGATCTCAACCGGCTCCAGCCCGGCGGCACGCAGCCCGGCCAGCACTTCGTCCTTGCGGGTATCGATAATGCCGGAAGCAATGAACCGTGCACCCGGCGCCATCAATACCGGCACATGCGGCGCAAGGGACAAGATAGCCGCCGCCACAATGTTTGCGGTGATGATGTTGTATTTGCCGCTGGCTTTGTCAGAAAGATCGCCCACCAGCACGGTAAAGTGCTCGGCCACGCCGTTTCGCTCGGCATTCTCGCCGGCGGTGCGCACGCACATGGGGTCAATATCCACGCCCTCGGCTTCGGCAGCGCCCAGCTTCAACGCAGCAATGGCCAGAATGCCGGAGCCGGTGCCGATATCCAGCACACGCTCGCCGCCCTTTACCATGCTGTCCAGCGTTTCCAGGCACAGGCTGGTGGTTTCGTGGGTGCCGGTGCCAAAGGCCATGCCGGGGTCCATCGTGATCACAATTCGGTCAGTATCATAGGTTTCCCAGCCGGGTACAATGGCTAGGCGCTGGCCAATGTCCATGGCGTGGTAATATTTCTTCCAGGCGTTCTGCCAGTCTTCCTGTTCAATGCCGCTGGTTTCCAGCTTGTACTCCACGCCGCTGGCTTCCAGCCGCTCTTTGAACAGGGGCAGGATCTCGGCCGGGTTTTCGTCCGGGGCCAGGTACATGTGCACCTTTACAATATCGCGCGGTTGATCCAGCAGGTCCTGCTCGATCAGGTCCACATGGGCAATCTCCCATGCCTGCTGTTCCAGGTCGCGGTAGTCCTCAATATAAATGCCGCCGTTGGATACCATGGTAGCAATCGCTTCGGCGGTTTCGGCATACTGCTGCGGTACGGTAATTTGGATATCGGTCCATTCCATAGGGAAAATCCTCCTGCTTGCGTTGTTGGGTCTTTTTCTATTATACTAAATTTTGTCACAAATGGAAAGGGGCGTTTGCCATGAAGATCGTGCTGCTGAACGTGGAGCAGGCACAAAGCATTTACCGCAGCCAGATGGTGCGGGATTTCCCGGAATCGGAGCTGAAACCCTTTGCTTCGGTGCAGGGCATGATGACGCGCGGCCTGTATGAGCCGCTGGCGTTTTATGACGAGGCCGGTGCCCTGATGGCATATGCCTGGCAGGCGGTTCTGCCCCAGTGCCGCAATGTGCTGCTGGATTATTTTGCTGTTTTACCGCAGTACCGCGGCAGCGGTGTGGGCACGGCGGTGCTGAAAGAGCTTGCCGCCTATTACGCCCCGCGCAAGCAGAGCCTGATCATTGAATGCGAACACCCCGCCGAAGCGCCAGAACCGGCAGTGGCAAGGCGGCGCATTGGCTTCTACCTGCGGGCCGGTGCCCACGCCGCTGCTATGGAAAGCCGCCTGTTTGGCGTGCGGTACCAGATCTACAGCCTGCCCGCGGGCGGGCTTGCCAAAGATGAAGAAATCCACCGCGATTTGCAGGAATTGTACCGCACCATGGTGCCGGAACCCTATTACCGCGGCAACGTGAACTTTTTTGGCGCATAACCGGCACGGCAGGCGGGAAAGCTAACGGCAGACTGAAATAAAAGGAAGTGTGCCGTATGCAGCTGCCCCCAAAAAATTATGACGCCATGGTCAAGCGGGCCAACCCGCCCAGCCCGGTCGTCAAGGACTGCCTGTGGGCCTTTTTCGTGGGCGGGGCCATCTGCCTGTTGGGCGAAGCCCTGCGCCAGTTCTACCTGAGCTGGTACGATAAAGACCTTGCCGGAACATTGACCAGCATCACACTGGTGATGCTTTCCGCCATCACTACGGTGCCGGGCTGGTACCAAAAGCTGGCCGCCAAGGCCGGGGCCGGGACGCTGGTACCTATTACCGGGTTTGCCAACTCAGTGGTCAGCCCGGCGGTGGAGTTCAAGGCCGAAGGCTGGATAACGGGCGTTGGCGCTAAAATTTTTACCATCGCGGGCCCGGCACACTGGCTTCCTGGGTGTGGGGGCTGGTGTATTGGGCGATGAATAAGTTTTGACCCCAAAATCATCGCGCAGGGCGCTGCTTTGGCTGCCCTGCGCATATTTTTTGCCCCGCTGCGGCACACTAAGCCCAAACAAACCGGAAAGGGGATTGCCTGTTATGCCGATACGAAGGGGCGATACCGTAATATTCCCGCACCCGCCGGTGCTGGCGGCCTGGGCCGCCGTGGGCGGCAAAAAAGAGAGCGAAGGCCCGCTGGCACAGGGCTTTGATGAGCTGGTGCAGGATGCGGGCTTTGATGCCGAGGGCTGCACCGGCTGGGAGCAGGCCGAAAGCATGCTGCAACAGCGCTGCGCCCGCCATTGCCTGCGCAAAGCGGGCATTGCCAAACAGCAGGTGGAGCTTGCCTTCGCGGGGGACCTGCAGGCCCAGTGCACCGCCAGTAATTACACCATGCGCCAGCTGGGGGTGCCCTTTGCCGGGCTGTATGGTGCCTGCTCCACCATGACGGAAGCGCTGTGCCTGGCGGCCCTCTGCGCGGCAGCTGGCTATGCGCATGAAATACTCGCCATGAGCAGCAGCCACTTTTGCGCGGCGGAGCGGCAGTTCCGCACCCCGCTGGAATATGGCGGCAAACGCACCCCGACCGCCCAGTGGACTGCTACCGCTGCCGGGGCCTGCCTGGTGCGGGGCAGTGGGGCCGCGGGCGTGCCGGTACTTTCAGCTACCATTGGGCGGGTGTGTGATGCAGGGGTCAAGGATATCAACAACATGGGGGCCGCGATGGCTCCCGCGGCGGCCCAAACGCTGCTGCACTACTTTGCGGACACCGGCACCACCCAGCAGGACTTTGACGCCATTTTTACCGGTGATCTGGGTGAAGTTGGCAGCACCCTGCTGCATGAGCTGATGCACAAAGCTGATTGTCCGGTGGAGAACCACCAGGACTGCGGATGCCTGCTGTATGATGTTGCCGCCCAGAACGTGCAGGCGGGCGGCAGCGGGGCCGGGTGCAGTGCTGCAGTGCTGGCAGCGCATGTTCTGCCGGGGCTGGTGGAACGGCGCTGGCGGCGGGTGCTCTTTCTTTCCACCGGGGCGCTAATGAGCCAGACAACCTTTTTGCAGGGGGAAAGCATCCCCGGCATTGCGCATTGCGTGGAGCTTGGCTGCCCGGAAGAGGAGGGGAACACATGAATTATCTGTGGGCATTTGTGGTGGGCGGCGCCATCTGCGTGGTGGGGCAGCTGCTGATTGATTACACCAAGCTGAGCCCCGCCCGCATCCTGACCGGTTATGTGGTGGCCGGTGTTATCCTGAGCGCCGTTGGCCTGTATGACCCGCTGGCAAAGCTGGCCGGGGCCGGGGCCAGTGTGCCGCTGCTGGGGTTCGGGCATCTGTTGGCCCAGGGTGTGGTGAAGGCCGTGGATGAAATTGGGCTGCCCGGTGTGTTCACCGGCGGCATTGGCGCAGCGGCGGGTGGAATTACCGCCAGTTTGGTGTTTGCCCTGCTGGCCGCGCTGGTGGGCAAAAGCAAGGACCAGAATTAAACCGGCGAATATGTGCCAAGAACCAATATACAAATGAAAATGCCCGCCGATAAAAACCGGCGGGCATTGTTCATGCAATCTTATTCTGCAGCAGCGGCCTTGTTGTTGCGCTTAGCCATGCGGCTGATCTTGCGGGCGGCAGTGTTCTTGTGAATGACACCCTTGTTCTTGGCAGCGTCCAGAGCAGAAACAGCGACCTTGATGGCGGCGTCCTTGTTCTCGGCATTGCTGTCGATGGCAGCGTTTGCCTTCTTGACCACTGTTTTCAGGTTGGACTTGATGGCCTTGTTGTGTGCAGCCTCTTTCTTGGACTGAGCAACGCGGTCTTTCTGAGATTTAATATTAGGCATTCGTTCCACCTCCTTGGTTTACCCATAACAGTACAAATTATACTAGCATATATTTTGGCCGGTTGCAAGTGTTTTTATAAATTTTTTTCGTGTTTGGCGCTAATATTGCAATGTTTGCGGGGCGGGCAGGCATGGCTGGGGGCATATTGTCCGGCGGTGGGGGCATATCTATTCCGCAAGGGGGTGTTTGCCATGCGCAATGCGGGCCGTGTGCTGGGGGCGCTGCTGTGCACCGCGGCGTTAGCGGGCAGCGCCCTGGCGTTGCGTGTGGTGCCCGGCGGCAGGGTTCTGGCCCTGCTGTTTTGTTCGCCCGGCGCGGCGTTCACGCTCTGGCAGCAGGCAGGGATGGAACCTCCGCAGGCCCAGCCAGCTGCCGCCCTGGCAGAATCATCGGAATCACCGCCGCAGCCCACCCCGGAACCATCCGTCCAGCCAACCCCCAGCCCCACACCGCAGCCCACGGCGGAACCGGAAGCCACCCCGGCCCCAACCATTACCATACCGCCGGGGGTGCAGACGACAGCGCCCATCCTTGACCGGACTTTCGGTCAGGGCAGCGGGCAGGGATATATTGCCCTTGCGGCGGGCAGTATCAAAAATGCAACGGATGAACCAGATTCAACCATTGCCTCCGCGGCGCAGGGAGCGCTGTCCTTTACCGTTACCCCCGGCAGCCCGGACCCGCAGGTGCTGATCCTGCACACCCACGCAACGGAAACCTACCAGACCTGGGACACCCCGGTGTATGACCCCGACTTTACCGCCCGCACCAAAGATACCACCCTGAACATGTGCGCGGTGGGGGAGGCAATGACCAAAGTGCTAAACGATGCCGGGATCACCACCCTGCACGATACCACCCTGCATGATTCCCCCAGCTACACCGAAAGTTACGCCCGCAGCGCCCAGACAGCGCGGCGCTACCTGGAAGAATACCCCAGCATCAAAGTGGTGCTGGATGTACACCGCGACGCGATGGAAAGCGGCGATGCCCGTGTGCGCCCCCTGACAACGCTGGACGGCCAGCCGACTGCACAGGTCATGATCATTGCCGGGTGCAATAACGGCGGCACCGTCCAGCTGCCCAACTGGCGGCTGAACCTCTGCTTTGCCGCCAAGTGGGAGGAACGCATGGAAATGCTGTACCCCGGTCTGACCCGGCCGGTCCTGTGCGGGTACCGGTTCTATAATCAGGATGTCAGCCCCGGTGCGCTGCTGATCGAAATAGGCGGCCACGCCAACACGGTGCAGCAGGCAGTACGGGCCGGGCAGTACGCGGCAAAGGCACTGGCAGCCCTGTTTGACGGCAGCGTGTAACCGCGGCAAAACGCCCTTGCAACGCAAAACAAAATAGAATATACTGGACAAAGATAAGGCGGCACCGCATGATTCCCGACGGACGGCATCCGGAACGATGCGGGACTGCCATAAAAACCGGGGTGGAACACCACCCGCCCCGCAGGAGGATACCATGCAGAACACCATCCTGATCCACGCACCGGGCCGCAGGCAGGGCCGCGGGGCGCTGGTGCTGGCTTATACGGCGCTGTTTGCCCTGTTGATGGGCATCTGGGCTGCTATTTTTGCGCTGAACGGGCAGAGCTTTATCCAATATGGCGATACCCTCAAGCAGCATTACCCGTTTCTGGTCTATTATGGCCGCTGGCTGCGGCAGGCCGCGCGCTGTGTGCTGACCGGCGCGGCGGTGCCCACCTGGGATTTTTCCATCGGTTACGGTGCGGATATCATTACCACGCTGAGCTATTACGGCCTGGGTGACCCGCTGGACCTGCTGGCAGCCTTTGTGCCCGGCCGGTGGACCGAGCAGCTGCTGGAGGGCCTGATCGTGCTGCGGCTCTACCTGGCGGGGCTGGCCTTTATGGCGTTCAGCCGCCGCCATGGCAACAGCCGCTTTGGCACCCTGCTGGGTGCGCTGGCCTATGTGTTCAGTGCGTGGCCCATCCAGGCAGGGCTGATCGAACCGGTGTTCCTGGTGCCGATGTATTGCTTCCCCCTGATGCTGCTGGGAGCGGATGATCTGTTTGAGGGCCGCAGCCCGGTTTTGTACATTGCCGCCATTGCGCTGACGGCACTCTCCAACTTTTTGTTCTTTTATATGGCTGCGGTGCTACTGGTGCTGTACGCCATTGCGGTGTATAGCAAGCGGTACGGGGCCAAAAACCTGCGCACCCTGCCGCCGCTGCTGGCAAAGTTCATCGGGTTTGCGCTGGTGGGCATTGCAATTTCAGCCGTCACCCTGCTACCCACCGCGCAGGAGCTGTTCGGCAGCGCTCGCTTTGGCTTAACGCGGGAAACCGCGCCTTACCCGTTCTACCGCTTTTTTGAGCTGCTGGCCAACATGACCACCGGCATGGGGTATGATGCTTACTCTACCTATGCGGGGGTGACCTCAGCGGCGTTTTTGGGCGTGCTGGTGCTGTTTGCCAAGCCGCGGCAGAACACCGTGCTCAAGTGCGCGTGGCTGGGTTTGCTGGCCCTGCTGCTGGTGCCGCAGGCGGGCAGTGTGTTGAACGGGATTTCTTACGTTTCCAACCGCTGGGTGTGGGCGTTCACCATGCTGGAAGCCTTTATCCTGGCGCGGGTCTGCCCCGGCATAACGGCGTTTGAGCCGAAAGAAAAGCGCAACCTGTTTGCGTTGCTGGCGGTTTACTGCGTGGTGGCGTTCTGCGTCAAGCAGGGCCGCACGGAGACCGCCCTGCTGGGCGCGCTGCTGCTGGTGCTGCTGGCCGTGTTTGTGCTGGCGGCAGATGGTGTCAGCCGCCGCGGTGTGCAGGCTGTTTTATTGGCGGGCTGCTGCCTTGGCGTGGTGATGAACCTTGGCGGCTACTATGGCATTGAGGAAGCCGATGCCGTGAACGAGTACCGCCCCGCCGGTTACGCCTGGAGCACCACCGTGCAGGACAACCCCGCCGTGACCTTGCATCTGATGGAGGACCAAAGCTACTGGCGGTATGACTCGCTGGTGAACGAGCCGATCAACAGCCCCATGCTGCTGGATGTGTATGGCACCGGGTACTTTTTCAGCCTGAACAACAGCTACCTTTCCAGCCTGTTCCGGGAACTGGGGCAGAACACCCCGGTGGAATATGATTACCGCGGGCTGCAGAACCGCACCCCGCTGGAAACGTTGTTCGGCGTGAAATACGCCCTCTGCGCACCGGATTCCACCGGGGCGCTGCCCGCCTTATTTGACAGCCAGGCCGTGCAGGCAGCGGAAATCGGCGGCAGCACGGTTGCGGTTTACCCCAATACGGCGGCGCTGCCCATCGGCTATACGGCGCAAAACCAGATCAGCCGCGAAACCTATGACGCCCTGACCCCGCTGCAAAAGCAGGATGCCCTGCTGGATGGCGTAGTGCTGGAAGAAACCGGCCTGCTGCCCGAAGCGGAATTGACCGGCGATACGGTAAGCCCCGCAGCCGAAATGGAGCTGGACGGCGTGCAGCAGCTGGATGAAACCACCTACTATGCCCCGCAGGATGGCGGGCGCATTACCCTGACCATTGCCCAGCCGGTGGCGGATTGTGAGACCGCCTTTGTGGTGCAGGGCATGCAGTACACGGCCACCAGCCCGCTGGATGCGATGAGCGAAGAAGAACTGAGCGCCATGAGCGCCCATGACCGCCGCAACCTGCAAAAGCAGTATGCGCATTTCTGGCGCAAGGACAGTGTCTATCTGCGCCTGCTCAGCAACATTGGTGAGGGCCGCATTGAGTATAACCGCCCCAACAGCCAGTATTACTGCGGCCGGCATGACTTTGTGTATAACTTTGGCACCAGTGATGAACCCTTGCAGCAGATCACGATTGTACTGCCCTTTGCGGGCTATTACCAGTTTGACCGCCTGGCGGTGGAATGCCAGAAGCTGGATACCGTTGCGGCCCGTGCGGAGAACCTTGGGGCCGAAAACCTGCAGAATGTGACCCTTGGCACCAACAGCCTGGGTGGAGAAATCACCACCACCCGCAGCAGCGTGCTGGTGGTGCAGCTGCCGTATTCTACTGGTTGGAGCGTGACGGTGGACGGTACCCCGGCCCAAGTGCTGCGGGCAGATACGGCTTTCCTCGGCGTGGCGCTGGAAACCGGCAGCCATACGGTGGCGTTTACCTACAAAACGCCCGGTCTTACCGCGGGGGCAGCGCTCAGTGCGGCAGGAGTGGTGCTGCTGGCGGCCATCTGGGCCGTGCCGGCCCTGCGCAAAAAGAGCAAAAAGCGCCGCAAATAACAAGCGCTTTACTTTTTAAGCATCACACGTTATAATACATTTTATCTAGGTGTAGCTGAAAAGTCCTATTTCTACAATCGCAGCCGGATTCCGCGTTAAAAAGCCTTGGAATCCACAAAGGATTCCTGCGGCCTTTTGCCTTGAATCCGGCGTGTGCTTGCGAAATAGTCGTCATTTTCTTTGTTTTCAGATACACCTCCTACATTTGCATTTTAGGAGTGGGAACACATGGAACGAGTTGAAATTGCATCGCTCTATAAGGCTACCCCGGCGGATGGCACCAAAGTTACTGTCTGCGGCTGGGCAAAAACCGTGCGCGATTCTAAAAAGATCGGTTTTATCTCTCTGGCAGACGGCAGCTGCTATAAGCCCGTGCAGATCGTTTTCCAGGCGGACAAGCTGGAAAACTATGCCGAGGTTGCAAAATCCGGCCTGTACACCAGCTTTGAAGTGACCGGCACCCTGGTGCTGACCCCCAACGCTAAGCAGCCGTTTGAGATCAACGCCGATACCGTTACGGTGCTGGGCACCTGCGGCAGCGATTACCCGCTGCAGAAAAACAAGATGGGCATGGATTACCTGCGCACCCTGACCCACCTGCGCCCCCGCACCAACACCTTTAACGCTGCGTTCCGTGTGCGCGGCCAGGCCGCTTATGCTCTGCATGAGTTCTTCCACAAGAACGGCTTTACCTATGTACATACCCCCATCTTTACCGGTTCTGACTGCGAAGGCGCAGGCGAGATGTTCCAGGTTACTACCCTGGACCTGAACGATGTGCCCAAGACCGAGGACGGCAAGGTGGATTACAGCAAGGACTTCTTCAAGCGCCCGGTCAACCTGACGGTTTCCGGCCAGCTGGAAGCCGAGGCCATGGCAATGGCCCTGGGCAAGGTTTACACCTTTGGCCCCACCTTCCGCGCAGAGAAGAGCTATGATACCCGCCATGCCGCAGAGTTCTGGATGATTGAGCCGGAAATGGCATTTGCTGACCTGAATACCTACATGGACACCGCCGAGGCCATGACCAAGTATGTTATCCGCTACCTGCTGGATAACTGCCCGGACGAGCTGGCATTCTTCAACCAGTTCTTTGATAAGGGCCTGATCGAGCGTCTGGAGCTGGTTGCCAACAGCGATTTTGCCCGCGTGAGCTACACCGATGCCATCGAACTGCTGAAAAAGAACGATGACAACTTCCAGTATAAAGTAAGCTGGGGCATTGACCTGCAGACCGAGCACGAGCGCTACCTGACCGAGCAGGTGTTCAAAAAGCCTGTGTTTGTTACCGATTACCCCAAGGAGATCAAGGCCTTCTACATGCGCATGAACGAGGACGGCAAGACGGTTGCCGCCGCCGATATGCTGGTGCCCGGCATTGGCGAGCTGATCGGCGGTTCCCAGCGTGAGGAGCGCCTGGATGTGCTGCTGGCCCGCCTGGATGAACTGGGCCTGAAGCGCGAAGATTATGACTGGTACCTGGACCTGCGCCGTTTTGGCAGCGTAAAGCATGCCGGTTACGGCCTGGGCTTTGAGCGCCTGCTGATGTATGTCACCGGCATCCCCAACATCCGTGACGTCATTGCCTTCCCGCGCACCTGCGGCGGTTTTTAATGGGGGCGGTCAGCGAACCGCTGATCCAATGGTTTGAACTGAATCGAAGGCTCCTGCCTTTCCGGCAGGAGCCTTCGGCATATCATATCTGGGTCAGCGAGATCATGCTCCAGCAGACCCGCGTCTCGGCGGCGCTGCCCTATTACGAGCGTTTTGTGGCCGAACTGCCGGACCCCGCCGCCCTTGCCGCCTGCGACCCGGACAAGCTGCGCAAGCTGTGGCAGGGGCTGGGGTATTACAGCCGGGTGGCCAACATGCAAAAGGCGGCGCAGATCGTCTGCCGGCAGTACGGCGGCCAGCTTCCCGCAGATTATGCCGCCCTGCGCGCTCTGCCCGGCATTGGGGATTACACGGCTGGGGCTATTGCCTCCATTGCATTTGGCATCCCAGCCCCGGCGGTGGACGGCAACGTGCTGCGGGTATTTGCCCGGCTGGATAATAGCTCTGCCGATATTACCAAACCTGCCGCCAAGCGCGAGTTCACAGCCCGTGTGCTGGAAGAAATGCCCAAGGAACGCCCCGGTCCTTATAACGAGGCGTTGATGGAACTGGGGGCGCTGGTCTGCCTGCCCAACGGTGCGCCAAAGTGCGAGGTCTGCCCGCTGGCTGCTCAGTGCAAGGGCCGCGCTGCAGGCCGGGCCGAACAGCTGCCGGTCAAAACGGCTAAGCCGGAAAAAACGCTGGTGCCGGTCACGGCCACGTTGATCACCGGGCCGCAGGGCGTGCTTTTGCAGCGCCGCCCGTCCAAAGGGCTGCTGGCCGGGCTGTGGCAGCCCCTTGCCTTTGAGGGTACCGCCATGACCCAACCGGAACTGGACGCCGCGTTGCGCATCATTGGCCTTTGTGTGCAGTGGCAGGCCCCGCTGCAAAGCACCCGCCATGTGTTCACCCATCGCATCTGGCAGATCAGCGGGTTTTGCGGCACAGCCGCAGGCCCGGCGCCGGAGGGCTGCGTCTGGGCCAGCCGCGCGGAGCTGAACGGGGAATACGCGGTACCAAGCGCATTTGCGGGCATTATGCGCCAGTGGCGGCCGGAATAAAAAGCAAGCAGAGTGGCATGGCTTTTGGCAGGTGAAGAAATTTTCCGGAGATCATGCTGCGGAGAATGGCGCGGTATCACCTTGATACCTGAACCTTTTTGTGTGAAAAATTTACAAGGGAAAGATTGTATTCACCCGGTTAATCGGGTATAATATTTTACAGACCCATCCCTTTTAGAATACGCGGAGGAAAAGTATTATGATGAAGAAATCCACTTTTGGTGCCATTCTGGCGTTTTTGTTTGCTGCTGCCGGTGCCCTGACTGCCGCTGCGCTCTACCTGCGCCGCCGCGAAAAGGAACTGGACGAATACGAGCGCCTGCTGTACAGCGATGACGGCGACGATTATGACGATGACGACGAATATCTGCCCATCGACAATGAACCGACAGAAGCCGCCGAAGAAAAGGCTGTTGACGATGCTGAATAAGCCGGAACAGCCAGCAGAAAAGTGAAAATGGCCGGGCTTCGGCCCGGCTGTTCGTGTTTCTTGCAATCAGTAGTGATACTTATTAAATGATAAAAAGGGCTCAGATAAACCATAAGGCGCTGCTGAAAATAGGAAAAATGATGGCAGTGACTATAAAATCAGACTGAATTTCGATTTTTCTGCTGTGCCAAGGAAAGGGAACGCCATGAAAAAGCTCTTGCTGTGGCTGGTTATGGTGGTGGTTATGCTGGCGATGCTGCTGGGCGGCGCCGGGTACGCCATGTACGCTATGACGGGCGATGACAAACTTCCCACGCAGCACCCCACTTTGGGCGATACGGAACTGGAACCGATCGGCTATGACTGGAGTGTGCCGGTGCTGGGCAATGTGCTGAACCGCACGTTTGAACAGCCCAGCACCCTGACGGTGCAAAAGCTGGGCGAAATGACGGAAGCTGCCCCGGAGCTGGTTTTGCCGGACTGGGTGCAGCGCACGACCCTTACGCTGAAAGATTCGGCCGGCAGCGTTGTGGTGCAGGGGGATGCCGCTGCCTTTGCGATGTATGCCTACCCCAAAAATGGCAGCTATGAGCTGACCCTGACCGCTTACCGCAACACAGCGGACCCCGGCGATGCCACCGGCTGGTACCGGTACTGTGCATCTTATACCATGAACATCCAGCCCAAGGCGGTGCTCAGCAGTGAGCGCGTCAGCCAGGGCGGCGTGGCGGCACTGGTCATTACCGGCATTCTGGATGGCAGCGAGCCGACCGTGGAAACCGACCTGGGGGATGTATGGTTCCGCCCGATGACCGGTGGGTATATGGGCTATATCCCGGTAACCTATAATGCCGAGGGCGGCCCCCATACCCTGACCGTGACCTGCGGCAGCCTGACCCAGGAGCTGACCCTGAACGTGATGCAGAGCGAGGCCAAAACCGTGGATGTGGCCGCAGAGGCAGACATACCGGGCGCAGCAACGGAATATAAATCTGGCCCCTTTACACACAGGGCAGCAGCGAAAAGCTGTGGCAGGGCAATTTTGCCTCGCCGGTGCCCAGTGCGATTCTGGCGGATTACGGCGCGCGGCTGCGCACCGATGGGACCATTACCGGCCGGGCAACTGGCATCAATTATAACGCCGCAGCGGGTACCGCCGTTACGGCACCGCAGGCGGGTACTGTGGTGTACGCCGGAACGCTGGCGCTGACCGGCGGCACCGTGGTGATTGACCATGGCTGCGGGGTTAAGAGCTATCTGTT
>ENA-ORIC01001812-ORIC01001812.1-human-gut-metagenome-genome-assembly--contig:-NODE-1812-length-19139-cov-4.162837_pt1 | contig 19139 bp, 17 predicted proteins | sample MGYA00243023_ERZ508732 | MGnify/ENA primary metagenome ERZ508732 (study PRJEB26277, sample SAMN04329767) | human gut metagenome | biome: human-associated habitat | host: Homo sapiens | place: USA...
CGCAGACGGGGCACGTCCTTGTAATCGATGGTGTCGATGCGATCGACACAGAAGCTGCAAACCTTCTTGCGGCCGCGGCGGATGGGGCGCGCGGGGCGAGAGCCTTCGGTTCTTTCAAAAGCCATTGCTTATTACCTCCTATAAGATTTTAACGGAATAGACCGTTTCGGATCAGAACGGCAGATCGTCGCTGTCATCAATGACGGCGAAATCATCTGCACTGCCGGCGGAATAGCTGGGAGCTGCCTCCACAGCAGCCGGGCGGGCAGGAGCTGCGTTCTGGTAGGACGGAGCGGAATTCTGATAATTCGCTCCGCCGCCTTGATTGCTGCTCTTGGGGCCTGCAAAGTTGATGTTGTTGGCCACGACCTCAACGGCAGTGCGGTTGTTTCCCTGCTTGTCCTGATACTGGCGGGTCTGAAGCGAGCCTTCGATGGCGATCAGACTGCCCTTCTGGAAATACTTCGAAACAAACTCTGCCTGCTGACGCCATGCGACGATGTCGATGAAATCAGCCTGACGCTGTTCACCCTGACGGGCAAAATTGCGGTCACACGCGATCCGGAAGCTGCACACGTTGGTGCCGCTCTGGGTGGTGCGGAGTTCCGGGTCAGCCACAAGGCGGCCCATGATGGCTACAACATTCAACATAAAACGGACTCCTTTTTGATCACGGAGAGATTACTCCTCGTGGGCAACGATCAGGCTGCGCATAACGCCTTCGGTGATCTTGTACACACGATCCAGCTCAGCGGGGAAGCTGGGCTCGCTGGTGAAGTTGATCACGGTGTAGACGCCTTCCTCCTCGTCGTTGATGGGGTAGGCCAGACGGCGCTTGCCCCACTCGTCGATGGAATCGATCGTACCGTTAGCCTCGATCAGGGACTTGAACTTACCAACCAGAGCGGCGGTAGCCTCCTCGTCGAGAGCGGCGCTGGTAATCAGCATGGTTTCGTACTTTGCCATTTTGTAGCACCTCCTTTTGGACTTGAGGGCCTCAAGGTTATGAGGCCAAGGTACACGGCCCGTGCGGCTTCGCCCGGTCCGTGCGGTGTGTCTGTTCAGACAGCAATTTATTATAGCAAGTGATTTTTGCTTTGTCAAGCCCTGCAACGCAAAATTCTGCACAAAAAATAAAACGGAAACAGGGCGAAACTTTGGCCGAATCTTAATCGGAATCGTTTTGCTTTTAACAAGCGGCTGCGCTATAATATGGTACGGAACGGGAGACGGCGCGCGGCCGCCCCCGTCGGGAAAACAAAATATGAGAATAAACGAAAGAAGGTACTTTTATGTATTCGGTCTTCCGGAATCTCGCCATCATCATGCTCACGGCCAAGTTCTTCGGGCTGGTGGCCCGCAAGTGCAAGGCCCCGCAGGTGGTGGGCGAGATCATCGCGGGTCTGCTGATCGGCCCGTGTCTGCTGAACCTCGTGCACATCAGCGATACCATCTCCGTCTTCGCGGAGATCGGCGTGGTGCTGCTGATGTTCTCCACCGGCCTTGGCACCAACCTGAAGGAGCTGATGCGGGCAGGCCCTATCGCGACGCTGATCGCCTGTGTGGGCGTGGCGGTGCCGCTGGTAGGCGGCACTCTCCTTTATAGTGTATTCTACGGCTTTTCAGCCGTGGGCAGCCCGGAGTTCTACCGGGCGCTCTTCATCGGCACCATCATGACAGCCACCAGCGTGTCCATCACGGTGGCGACGCTGCAGGAGCTGGGCCACCTGAAGAGCTTCCTCGGCACCACCATCGTCAGTGCGGCGGTCATCGATGACGTCATCGGCATCGTGGTGCTGACCTGCGTGCTGGGTGCCAGCTCCGGCACCGGCACGGGGCTGGGCAAGGTGCTGTTCAACACCGTCCTCTTCTTCGCTACGGCCATCGGCGTGGGCCTTATCGTCCACTTCGCGATGAAGTGGCTGGACAAGCGCAATCCCCACACCCAGCGCATCACCATCGTCAGCATGGTGTTCTGCTTTGCCATGGCCTACATCGCCGAGGAATACTTCGGCATCGCGGATATCACGGGCGCTTACATCGCGGGCATCGTGCTCTGCTCGATGAATGACGCTTCCTATGTGGAGCGCCGGGTGGACATCAGCAACTATGTGATGTTCGCGCCGGTCTTCTTCGCCAGCATCGGCCTGAAGACCGACATCAGCGGCCTGACCCCCAGCATCCTGCTGTTCAGTGTCTGCTTCGTGATCGTGGCCCTCATCACCAAGATCATCGGCTGCGGTCTGGCCGCCAAGATCTGCCGCTTCAGCTGGGAGGATTCCCTCAAGGTCGGCGTGGGCATGATGACCCGCGGCGAGGTGGCACTGATCGTGGCCCAGAAGGGCCTCGAAGTGGGCGTGGTGGACCCCGTTTACTTCACGGCGGTCATCCTGCTGATCGTGGTCTCCTCGGTGGCAACGCCGCTGGTGCTGAAGCTCCTCTTCACCAAGCACCCGCCGAAGCCCCATCCCAGTCAGGCGGAAGCTTGATCGTATCACAAAGGACCCCCGGCCATTCGACCGGGGGTCTTTTGTTGTCATGGGGGAAGGTCGGTGCCGACGGCGGGGCCAAAGGCCCCAAAATTGGAAAATAGATGGATTCCGGCCCGGAAATCGTGTATAATGAAGTCAAAATCAAGGTAAAAATCCGGGAAAGGAATTTTTTTTTTATGGGAATTGTAGTGATCGGTGCCGTTTTTGTGGATATCAAAGGTTATCCGCTCTCTACCTACATCCCCGGCGGGCGCAACGCTGGGCGGGTGGAGCAGGTGCACGGCGGTGTGAGCCGCAATGTGGCGGAGGATATCGCCAACGTGGAACTGCGCCCGACCTTCGTGGGTTTGGTGGACGATACGGGCATGGGGCAGGACGTCATTGATAAGCTGTCCAACCACAAGGTGAACACCAAGTTCATCCAGCGGGTGCCGGACGGCATGGGCACATGGCTGGCCATTTTCGACAACGACGGCGACGTCTGTGCGGCCATCTCCAAGCGCCCGGATACCGCCCCCCTGACCAAGCTCTTGGAGGAGCAGGGCAATGAGATCTTCGCGGACTGCGACAGCATCGCGCTGGAACTGGACCTCGAAAAGGAGACCGTGAAGCAGACCCTGCGGTACGCCAAGAAGTACGGCAAAAAGGTGTTCGCCGCAGTCTCCAACATGAGCATTGCCATGGAGCGCCGGGACTTTTTGCAGCAGATCGATTGTTTTGTCTGCAACCAGCAGGAGGCCGGGCTGCTCTTCTCGGACGATTACGGCCACTTGGAACCCGCTGAGATGTGCAAGGTGCTGGCCGCCAATGTCAAGAGCGCGAACATCCCCTGTATGGTGGTCACGATGGGCGACAAGGGCGCGGTCTATGCCCATGCCGACGGCGACTGCGGCATCGTTCCCGCCAAGAAGGTGGACGTCATCGACACCACCGGCGCGGGTGATGCGTTCTTCGCCGGAACGGTCATCGGCCTGACCTATGGCAAGACGCTGGCCGAATCCTGCGAGATCGGCAGCCGCCTCGCCGCCTCGGTCATCTGCATCACCGAGAATGTCTGCCCCCGTTTCCGCCCGCTGGAATTCGGGCTGGATGTGCCGGTAGTGGGCTGATCCAACCAAACACACAAAGCAGAATCCCTTTTCGAAACTGGTTTCGGAAAGGGATTTTTGTGATAAAACCATATTGACGCGCCTATGAAATTAGTGTAGAATTTTTGTGAAAATAGGTTGTGAGCGAAAAGCGGTCTGCGGCGGGAATTGCGGAACCTTCCGTCCGGGCGGTTTATTGGGGCGCTTTGAATCAAAATGGATGGGGAAATCAGAATGATACAATGTGTGCTGCGCTGGAACAACGAGCGGCTTTACAAAGTCGAGTTGGAAAACGGCAAAAGCTTTACGGTCGGCAGCGGCAAGAACGACACGCTCTTTGTGGAGAAACTGCTGCCCGGCCAACTCAAGTTTACCTATAAAAAGGGCGCGTTATATGCGTCCGGCAAAAAGCTGCGGGACCTTTACACCGAGGCTATCGGGGAGAGTGCGACCCTGCAGCGGATCACCGACGAGCTGCCGCTGACGATCTGCTGGCAGGAGGCGGGAGAAGCTGCCGGGCAGAAATATACGCTGCCCTACCGCGGGGTCGTGACTATCGGCCGGAAGGACGAAAACAACATTGTGCTGGAAGAGGGCACCGTCTCCGGCTACCAGATGACGCTGCGGTGCGAGGAGGGCATGGCCTACGTCGAAGACGGCGGCCACAACCGCCAGAGCACCAACGGCACCTACCTGAACGGCCACCGCATCCAAAAGGCAAAGCTCAAGTCCGGCGACATCATCGATCTGCTCCACCTGCGCATCGAGGTGAAAAACTCGGAACTCATCTTCGTGGATGCCGGGCGGCGGCTGCACTTCAATACCTCCGGCGTGGGGCTGGGCACCACCCAGAACAGCCGCAAGCATCTGCGCTACCGGCGCTCGCCGCGCCAGCGGGAGCGGCTGCCCGCAGAGCCGATCGTGCTGCAGCGCCCGCCCACAAAGGCGCGGCTGTTTGAAAAGCGGCGCGGCTTCCTTGCATCACTGTTGGGCAGCGGTGCCATGGTGGGCGCTTCGCTGGCCATGGGCGCGGCGTCGCCCGCGCTGATCGCCGCCCGCGCGGCCAGCCTCGTTTCGCCCGTGAGCAGTGTCGTTATGGGCAAGAGCGACAACAAGCGCGACCTCAAAAAATATCAGGAATACGAACAGAAACGCCGTGAGAAGTACGGCGCATATATAGAATCCCAACAGGCGGTCATTCAGCAGACGGCCGAAAAGCAGCGCGAGATCCTGACGCGGGAAAACCCCGCCCCGGAGACCTGCACCGAGGGTCTGGCCGACCTGAAGCTCTCGTTGTGGGAGCGCAGCCCCAAAGATGAGGACTTTTTGCAGCTCCGCGTCGGCATGGGCTACGAGCCCCTCTGCGTGCCCATCAAGGAGCCGATGGACAGTTCCGGCATCCAGATGGAGGACGACGATGTGGCCGAACTGGCCAAGGAGATCATCGAGGAGAACCGCATCGTGGACCATGTGCCCACCCGCATCGACCTGCGGAAATACCGTGCGTGCGGCTTGATCGGCGACCACCGCCGGGTCGTCTCCCTGCTGAAAAATCTCATCGTAGCCATGACCTATTCCCACTTCTACACCGAAGTGAAGCTGGTGGGCATCTTCGACGAGGACGAAAAAGAACTCTGGCAGGCGCTGCGCTGGCTGCCCCATATCTGGGACGCCGAGGAGCAGACCCGCTACCTTGCCTTTGACGAGAAGAGCGCAAACAGTCTGAGCGACTTGTTCCACGACCTGTTCCGGGGCGAGGGCAAGAGCGACTCGACCCACTACGTCTTCCTTATGGGGTCCTACCGGATGGCCGAGCGGCTCAAGGTCGTGAGCGACATCCTGAACGGCGGGCCGGGCGTAAATGCCTCCATCCTCTTCGCCTACGATCTGGGGAACATCTCCGCCGACGAACAGCTGGGCTATCTGCCGCAGCAGTGCCAGTTCGTCGTGAACCTCGATTTCCCGCCGGAACCCTGCTGCTACGACGTGACCCAGACCGAGAAAAAGGCCCTCTTCACCCCGGACCCGGAGATCAAGGCCGACGCCTTCGACCGCTACTGCCGCACACTGTCGGCGGTGGAAGTCAGCGGCGGCGCGGCCCATCTGGAGATCCCTTCCGCCATTACGTTCTTACAAGGAATGAACGTGAACACGGTGGAGGAGCTGGACGCATGGGACCGCTGGACGCAAGAGCGGAAGAACATGAGCACCCCCATCGGTGCGATGGCGGGCGGCAAGCCCTTCTACCTCGATGTCGTCAACGACGGCCCGCACGGTCTGGTGGCCGGTACATCCGGCTCCGGCAAGAGCGAACTGCTGACGACATGGCTGCTCTCACTGGCGGTGAATTATCATCCCTACGACGTTTCCTTCGTCATCATCGACTACAAGGGCGGCGGTCTGGCCAACACACTGGAAGGGCTGCCTCACATGGTCGGCAAGATCACGAACATCGGCAACAACATCCAGCGTTCCATGGTCTCGCTGCACAGCGAGCTGCTCCGCCGCCAGAAAATTTTTGCGAAGTGCGGCGTTTCCAAGTTCAGCGATTACAGCAAGGGGTTCCACGCGGGCAAGTTCCGGGAACCGATGCCCCGGCTGCTGATCGTGGCCGACGAGTTCCGCGAACTGCGCAGTCAGGAGCCGGAGTTCATGCAGTCGCTGGTCAGTGCGGCCACCATCGGCCGTTCGCTGGGCATCAATCTGGTGCTGGCCACCCAGAACCCTTCGGGCATCGTGGACGACCAGATCCGCGCCAACACCAACTTCGCCATCTGCCTCAAGGTGCAGAACGCCTCGGCCAGCCGCGATATGCTGGGCACATCGGACGCGGCGCACCTGTCGCAGGCGGGCCGTGCCTACGTCAAGGTCGGCGACAATGATGTGTACGAACAGATTCAGTCCTATTGGTGCGGCGCACCCTATCTGGGGGATCGGAAAGCGACCGCCAGCGTGGGCAATCAGGTCCGCGTGGTGGAGCTGAACGGTGAGCGCATCAAGACCGTTCACGAGGAGCGCACCCGCTTCCAGTCCGATTTGGACGAGCTGGCCGCCGTCTCGAAGTATCTGACCAAGGTGGCGAACGAACACCACCTTGATAAAATGCCTTGTCCGTGGCTGCCGGAGCTGCCCGACGCCATCCCGCTGGACGAGCTGGGCGTGCCCGGCGCCTTCGAGGGCGGGGACTGGCCCGGCGCGCTGCCGTGGCTGCAGATTCCCGTGGGCCGCTACGACCGCCCGGAACTGCAGGAGCAGGGTGTGCTCTGCCTCGACCTCGAAGCCGAGGGCCATTACGGCATCTACGGCTGCGCGGGCAGCGGCAAGACCATGCTGCTCAAGGCGATCCTGTGCAGTCTGGGCCGGTGGTACCGCCCGAAGGACATCTCCATCTACATCATCGACCTTGGCAGCTGGAGCCTGAAGACCATGGAGCAGATGCCCCATGTTGGCGGCGTGGTGCTGAGCAGCGAAGAGGAAAAGTTCGACAAGCTGGCCTACATCCTGCGAGAAGAGTTCGCCAAGCGGAAGAAGGCCTTCTCGAAGCACGGCATCAGCTCCCTCAAGGATTACCGCGAGAATGTCTCGGACGACATCCCCGCCGTGGTGCTGGCCATCGACAACATCCAGCCCATCTTTGAACTTTGCCCCGCTTACGAGGAACTGCTGACCACCATTGCACAGGAAGGTGCCAGCTACGGCATCTACCTGATCTACACGGCCAGCACCCAGACGGGCATCCGCTACAAGATCACCCAGAATACCTCCGGTGCCATCGCCTTTGAGATGAACGACGATACGATGTACGGTCAGCTCGTGGGCGGCAGCCGGGCTTCGCACCGGCTGGTGGCCGGGGCTAAGGGCCGCGCCCTCATCAAGAAGACCGGCGGCCCGGTGGTGTTCCAGACCGCGCTTTACGTGCCCGGCGAGAACGAAAAGGAGCGGGTCGCCGCCCTGAAGGAATCGCTGGAGTGGATGGACCGGAGCTGGCACGGTGCCCGCCCGGAGCCTATCCCGGTGATGCCGGAATCGGTGAGCGTGGACGAGACCAGCAGCCTCTACCAGCAGCGGGATCAACTGCCCATCGGCAACAGCACCAAGAGCTTTGCCCCCGTCAGCTTGGACATTGCGGCCAGCGGCACCGTGCTGCTGACCGGCCCCTCCGGCTGCGGCAAGAGCCGGATACTGCAGACCGTTGCCAAACTGCTGACCAGCCGGGAGGACAACGAGCTGATCATTCTGGACAGCAGCCGCAGGGGCCTTGCGGAACTGGAACCGCTGGGCCGTTATGTGGACACCCAAGACGCCGAGCTGCTGAGCCGCACGATGCGGAAGTTCATCGAAGAACTGGTCAGCCGCGAAGCGGAGTGCCGCGACGCCGCAACCGATGCGGAACGTCAGGCTCTGCTGACCCAGATGCCGCAGATCTGTGTTCTCATCGACGACCTGAAGGAGATGACCGACTCGGAGGATGAGGCTATGCTCCGGCAGCTGCTCAACGGCATCAAGTTCGCGAAAAAACTGGGGGCCGTCATCCTTGCGGCGGAACGCACCGAGGACGCCAACGCGGGCTCGGCCATGGACCCCATCGTGAGCAAGATGACGGCTTCACCCAATGTGCTGCTGCTGGGCGGCACGGTGCAGTCGGTCACCTTCCACATCTGCGGCGATCTTGGCCCGGAGGAGAAGATCCAATCGCTCGACGAGGGCTACGGCTACCTGCTGGGGCCGGAGCAGACCGAAAAAATCAAACTGGTCGAAGCGTGAGGTGAGTACAGATGAATCATTTGATCGTGACCGTGGGCGACAGCTTTTCGGGCCGGAAGTTCGACCTTGAAGTGCCGAAGGACGTGGAAAGCGAAAAGCTGCTGGACGACATTCTGGAAACGTTGCGCGGCTATGCGCCGGAACTGCAGTGGCGGATCTCGGAGGTCGCCTTGTGGGACCGCCGCCTTGGCCGGATGCTGAAACCCGGCGAAACGCTGGAAGAAGCGGGCGTCTGGAACGGCGATATCCTGTACTTGGCCCAGAAATAACCTTGTTTCATCCTCTTTTTGGGGTTGAAAATATAATCCACCTTTACAAAAAGAAAGAAGGAATCTATTATGGCAATTCGCGTGGATGCGGACACTCTTCACAGCAAGGCAAATGAGCTGCGTACTCTGCTGAGCAACCACAACGACAACGTGGGCAGAATGCGTACTCTGGTCAACAACCTGAGCGGCGAGTTCACCGGTGCTGCTGCAACTGCTTACATCGAGAAGTTCAACGGCATGGAGTCTACCTTCACTCAGTTCGCTGAGATGATCGAGAGCTTTGCCACCAATCTGGACACCGTTGCCAACAGCTTCACCGAGCAGGACAACTCTCTGGCCGGCAGCCTGAAGGGCTAACCCGCGGGGTGCTTGTTCCGCTCAAAGCCAATTTGAGGAACAAGCGCCTCTCCGTGCACCCGACGCCGATGCGGGGGCAGGGACAGGCGCTTGTACGCAAAGCGAGGAGGAATGAACATGGAATTGACGCTCAGGATGCAGGAAATTTATTTTCTGGGCAAACGACTGGACGGCGATCATCTGAATTACAGCTACATTGCGGCCATGCCGGAGATCAGCCAGCGCCGTGCCGTGATCGAGCAGGAATGCGAAGAGGCGCTGGAAAAGTGCGGCGCGGTGGAAGAAAACCTGCTGGGCGAGCTTACGGTCCGCCCAGAGGCTGCGGCCTTTCTGCACCCGCTCTTTTTCGGGGACTATGAGTCCGAGCTGATGCTGGAAAATACTTCGACCCATGATAACATCCACTGGATGTTCCACCGGGAAATGACCGAGGACGGCCCCCGCTGGCTGGCAGCGGAGTGGAACGGCGAGACCGTACGCTTCACCTCCGACATGGAGCGGGTCGAGGCAAAGCTGCAGCCGCTTCTGCGGCCGGGCAGCGGCGCGGGCACCGAGCTGAGCGATGCGGAGATCACCGACCAGATCTCGGAGGTGCTGCTGCTGAAGAATCTGGACGCGGACGGCGAGCCGCTGGTGATCCTGTACATGATGGTGAACGGCTGCTGGTACGAGCAGACCGAAAATGAGAAAAACCGCCCCGTGCCGCCGGAGGAATTCCGGCAGGAGGCGTGGAATCTGCTGCAAGGAGGGGAAAACGGATGGCATACCGTGATATGAATGGTAAAGTCATGATCGACGAAGCTGCCGCGCAGGCCGATATCCGGCAGGAGCGGCAGGCGGAGCAGATCCTGCGCCGGGCGGCGAATGCGCTGCAGGCGGTGCAGAACGAGTCCAACAGTTTTCAGGGGGAGACGGCTGCGGCCATCGGCGAACGGGCTGAGCAGCTCCGCCGCCAGATCCTGAATCTTATCAGCGACCTCGAAGATACCCAGAACTACACCCAGCGCGTCGTCCGCCGCTACTGGCTGCTGGACCAGAAATGGAAGCAGATCTTCGAGAGTTCGCGGTAAGAGAAGGGGGAGTGTGAGATGGCAAAGATCAAAGTCAATGTGGACACCCTGCGGGACAATGCCAATCAGGTGACCCGGCAGATTCAGGCACTGGAATCCCTGAACAGCCGGTTGGATCAGCTGCTGAACCAGATCGAGGGAAGCTGGACCGGCAACGCCAGCGAGCAGTATCTGGCGACCATGCGCCAGCACAAACAGAAGACACAGGCCATGGTCAAGGTGCTGGAGACCTTCCGGGACTACATGCAGCGGGCGGCGGCGCGGTTCGAAAGCGTCGATCACGACGGTGCGACCCGCATCCGCAACAGTTAATGGGGTGAAGAAATGATCAATTTGGATACTGAACAACTGAAAAGTCTTTTGACCCAGTTGGAAAGCGCGAACAACCAGATCGACGAAGCCATGGCGTGCCTTCAGCGGGTGACCACCCACAGCAGCTGGGGCTGCGCCGAGCGCAACACGATCAACGAGCACATCCTTGAAAACCGCCAGCAGATGCAGCGGGTCCAGCAGGAGAGCGAAAGCTTCCTGACCGCCACCCGCGCCGTGGCCGACGATTTCTGCACCACGGAGAACGATATCTCCAACTGGTTCGCTTCGGTGGACGAGGCTATTGCACGGGTCAACGGCATCCGGGTGGGCAAGATCTCGTCCGTTTCTGAGATTGCAAGGCAGTCGATCGAGAAGATTACAAAAATTCATCCCAGCTCGATTCGCTGGAAATGGATTATGGAAAGGATGAAGAGCATCAGTACGCCGTCGTGGAGCTATATGTCATCCGTCAAACTGAAGGATATGGACTTGTAACCGAATGGAGTGAGGATAGAGAATGAAACAAATTCAGATCACGCCCGCTGAGCTGCGGACTCAGGCGGCGGAGTTGAACTCGCTCCGGGCGGAGTACGAGAGCCTGTTCTCCAACCTGAACAGCGTGCTGAACCGGACGAACGATGCGTGGAGCGAGAACCTCTCCCACAACTTCGTGGGCAAGATCAGCTCCACCCAGAAAAGCTGCTCCAGCATCCTCGAAGCGCTCCAATGGGGCTCCACCGCCGCCACCAAGAGCGCCGAAAGCTTCGAGACCATCGATAATACGCTGGCCAATGGGCTGAATGGGAATGCGGCTTCGGATGGCGGTTCCAGCGCCGGTGGCAGTAATGGCGGCGGTTTCCGTGGCGGCCGGATCAAAGAGGGCAAAACGGCCCCCGGCAGCAGTGGCGGCGGTTTCCGCGGCGAGGAGTCTACTGGCGATACCAAGGCTTCTTGGTGGGACAAGATCAAGGAAAAAGTCAATACTGGCAAGGAGAAAATCTCCACCGGTGTGGCAAATGCTGTGGACTGGACCAAGGGTGCGGTCTCTACAGTCGTCAATGACTATAAGAACAAGGGCGTTTCGTGGAAGATCGTCAAGACGGCAGGGGCTGTGGCTTCCGGTATTGGTGCAGTTGTTTCGGCAGCGGCAGCGTGGGGCGTTACGGGCGGCAGTGCCGGTCTGGCGGCCCCGGCGGCGGTGCTGGTCACTGCGCATTCGGTCAATACCTTGACCAGCAGCTTTTCGGATATCTACAACTGCTGGTTCGGCGATAAAGAACAGGTGGGCAACGTTAATGTCCTGAAATCGCTGGATCAGAAGGTTCTGGGCGAGACGGCGGGCAGCATTGCCTACAATGTCGGTTCGCTGACCGCGACCATTGCGTCCATCTCGGCGCTGGTGGGCAAGGTCAAACAGGCCCCCGACCTCTGGAAGGCCATCAAGGGCACCGGCAAGGAACTCAAAGAGGGTGCTTCGAACCTCTGGGGCCTTGCGGGCGATGTGGTGAAGGGCAATATCCCGCTGAGCCATCTGGGCGCACAGTTGAGCTTGCTGAACATGAGCATGGAAAACGTGAACGATGTCTCCAAATGTTTCGGCATCGTCACGACGGCGGGCAAGACGACCAAGAAGCTCGCCGATGCCGTTGCTGAGCCCATCGCAAAGGCCATCAACCCCGATACCAATTATGGCGCCTCCTTCGTGGAGAAAATCTTTGGCAAGGACAGCACGGCGGCAAAAGCCTATAAGGACGTCAAGGGTGCGGCCTCGCTGTTTGAAAAAGAAAATTATAAGACGCTGGGCGACGCCTACAAGGCCGATCAGCTGCAAACCGGAAATAACTGAGAAATAAGGAGTTAAGATTATGAACGTCGGAAATCTGTTTCCCATCGGCACGGTCGTTACGGTCAAGGATGCCAACAAATCAATGATGATCATCGGTGTCCTGCCGGAGAACGACGGCAAGCGTTACGATTACATTGCAGTCCTGTACCCGGAAGGTTACCTGACCGAAAAGCAGATCTACCTGTTCAACCATGACGATGTGGTGAAGGTGGAGTACCTCGGTTATATGAACGCGGAGTATCAGGTCTTCCGTCAGGATCTGGAGCAGATCATGAAGGAAGTGGATGCGGAGAAGAAATAAGAAGACAGCCTGAGTCGTTCAGGCGGAGGATTTTCATGGAATGCAGACTATCCGCCGCGTGCCTGTGCAATATGGGCCGGGTGCGCGGCAACAACGAGGACAATTTTTATTTTGACGGCCGGACGATGCCGCTGGATCACACCAGCCTCGACAAGCCCCTTTTGCAGGACGTTTCCACCAGCCCCTTTGCGGCCTTTGGCGTGTTCGACGGTATGGGCGGCGAGGAAAACGGCGAAGTGGCGTCCTTTGTGGCAGCAGAGACCTTTAAGGATAAGTGCCGCTGGCTGCGGGAGTATGTGGCCCCGCCGCAGCAGTTTCTGGCCGAGGCGTCCGCTGCAATGAACGACGCCGTTGCCGCCGAGGCGCGGAAGGTCCCCGGCCGGGTGGGCACCACGGGCGTGATGCTCTGCTTCAGCGAGGACGAGGTGTACTGCGGCAATGTGGGTGACAGCCGGGCCTACCGGTTCCACAAGAGCGCGCTGTTCCAGCTTTCCACCGACCACAACGATGCCAAATTCCTGCGGGATCACGGCGTTGTGGGGCGCAAGCCGCGGCTGACCCAGTATATCGGGCTGGACCCGGAAGAGATGATGATCGAACCCTCCTATGCAAAGGAAAAATTGCAGCAGGGCGACCGGTATCTGCTGTGCAGCGACGGCCTGACCGATATGCTGGACAACCTCACCCTCTGCAGCATCCTCAAAAACAGCGCCACCGTCCAGCAGGGCGTGGAAGCGCTGATGGATGCGGCACTGGAACGCGGCGGCCGGGATAACATCACGATCATTTTGGTCGAAGTCGAGGAGGTGCGGGCATAACCATGGCAGAACTGAATACATTGCCGGGCTGGAAATGCGTCCGGCAGATCGGCGCGGGCAGCTTCGGCAAGGTGTATGAGATCCAGCACACGGAATACGGCAAGGTGTATAAGGCGGCGCTGAAGGTCGTGCGCATCCCGCAGGACCCCTCCGACCTGAAGCGGGCCTACAGCGAGGGCATGGACCGGGAAGGGGCGACCACCTACTTCCGCAGCTTCGTGGAGAACCTGACCGACGAATTCGCCATCATGGACGAGATCAAGGGCTTCACGAACATCGTCTCCTACGAGGATCACATGGTCATCGAGCATCCGGACGAGATCGCGTGGGATATCCTGATCCGGATGGAGCTGCTGACCTCCCTGCCCGACTACTGCACCACCCACACCATGAGCGAAAAGCAGGTCATCCAGCTGGGCATGGATATCTGCAACGCGCTGGAGATCTGCGAGGAAAAGAAGATCATCCACCGCGATATCAAGCCGGATAACATCTTCGTGAACGACCGCGGCGACTTCAAGCTGGGCGATTTCGGCATCGCCCGCACCGTGGAAAAAACCATGTCCGGCATGTCCAAGAAGGGTACCTACGATTACATGGCCCCGGAGGTCTACCTCTGCCGGCCCTACGGCCAGACCGTTGACCTGTACTCGCTGGGCACTATGCTCTACCGCTTCCTGAACAAGAACCGTCTGCCGTTCCTGCCCTTCGGCAACCTGCGGCCGGACGACCGCACCAACGCGCTGGAACAGCGGATGAGCGGGGCCATGCCCCAGCCGCCGGTGAACGGCAGCGAGCAGCTCAAGGCCGTGGTCATGAAGTCCATCGCCTTTGACGCCAAGGAGCGCTACCAGACCGCCGCCGAATTCCGTCAGGCATTGAAGGACTGCATCCCCTTCATCGTGTACGAGGGGGTGGAGGACGCAAAGCCCATCGACCCCGACGATTCGGATGCCGGTTCGCTGTCCCTGCGTCCGGGTGACTACACCACGCCGCCCGTGCACACACTGCCCCATTATGAAGAGGACAGCGGCACCCAAGGCGGCGACACCGCGCCCGGCGGTACCATCTGGGGCGGCACCGACAACGGCCCTCAAGGCGGGGGAGTGCAGGACACCGGCACGCAGGGCGAAGCTTACCCAGAAGGCAAGACCGTCTATGGCGATAAGGAGACCCTGCTCGTCAACAAGAAAAAGCACCTGCCTAAGCAGTATATCGCCATTGCGGCGGTGGTGGCGGCTGCGGCCATCGGCGGTGGCGTGATGCTTTCCCGCCCGAAGCCCGCGCCCGCCCCGGTCTCCTCGGTGAGCGCAGCGGCCAAGACCCTGACTTACGCGGTCAAGGGCAAGGGCGGCACGCTGAAGACCAGTGAGGAGAGCGGCGCGGATTCCATCAAGTTTGAGGATGGCGACGAGCTGCTTCAGGTCACAGCCGTTCCGGATAAGGGGTACAAGTTTGACCGCTGGAGCGACGGCTACACCCGCGCCGAGCGCACCGACAAGCCCGGCGAAAAGACCGGCACCCTGTACGCGATTTTCGTCGAGGACAGTGCGTCCGAAGAAGTGAAGTATACCCTGAGATATCGCGTCAGCGGGGAAGGCGGCTCAGTGATGGCAGTGGACGATGCCACTTCGGGGCGGCAGACTGGTGTCATTTATAATCTTTCGGAAAATGCTGACCCCGTTACGGTCAAGGCCGTTGCAGATGAGGGCTATCACTTCGTCAAATGGAGCGACGGCGTGACGGATGCGACCCGTACAGACAATGACGGAGAATCCATGCACGATGTGGATGTTTCGGCCATCTTCGAGAAAGATGCCGACTCGGATTCGACGCCGAGTTCGAAACCGAAAAAGGTCGATCCGACGCCGTCTCCCTCTCCGTCGCCTTCGCCGTCCCCGTCTCCCGCTCCGTCTCCGCAACCCACCCCGGCTCCCACCCCGGCTCCGGTCGCGGAAAACTGGAGCATGTCGGCTGCGTCCGTGGGCGGCGGCTCGGTGAGCATTACGATCAACAGCAGTTCGGCAGTGGCCGTCAAGGCGGTGCTGGTCTACAAGGCCAACACGTCCTTGCAGTATTCGGCGGGTACCATCGGCAACTGGGCGTCTGGCACCTATACGTGGACGGCCAGTCGCCAAGGGCCTCCGGGTGACTACACCATCCGCTTTTATAGCGCCAGCGGTCAGCAGATGACCTCTGTAGACGTTACGCTGTAAGGGAGGTGCGGCAGCCGAACGGACTTTTTTGAGGATTGTTTTACAAAAAAGAAAGGAAGAATCAACGATGAAACTGAAAAATGTACTGAAATACGGCGTTGCTGCGGCAGCGCTCAGCATGATGCTCCTGTGCGCCCCGGCGGCTTACGCGGAGGGCCCGGAGGCGGAGGCTGCCCCGGCTGACCCCGCTGTGGCTGCGGAATCCGTGGAGGACGAGAACGCCCTCTTCACCGGAATGCACCTGAGCCAGAGCTCCATGACCCTGACCGTGCGCAGCAACAACCAGAACCCGTCCTCTTCCCTGAGCGTGCGCCGCACCGATGAGGAGTATTCCAGCGTGCGCTGGACCAGCTCCAACGGCTCGGTGGCCTCGGTGGACAGCTATGGCACCGTGACCGCACGCGGCGTGGGCTACGCCACCATCACCGCCACCACCAACAAGGGCGAGTCCGCTACCTGCCGCGTGACCGTGGAGCGCGCCACCGCAGAGCTGGACCACTCCTACCTGTCCCTGAATATCACCTACGATAATGCACACCCCACCAGCCAGCTGAACCTGCAGGATTCCTACTACGGTTCCAGCTATGAGCGCTGGAGCAGCAGCAACACCAATGTCGTCACCGTTTCCGACGGCGGCATGGTCACTGCACAGGGCGTGGGCACCGCTACCGTTACCGCCCGCACCTCCAACGGCGAGTCCGCAAGCTGCCGCGTCACCGTCAGCAACAGCGTGGGCGATGTCTCTGTGAGCCAGACCGTTCTGCTGATGCCGGACGTCGGTTCCGTCCAGCAGTTGAGCGCGACCATCGCCGCCGCAGGTGGTGAGGGCATGGCCCGCACTTGGGTCAGCATGAACCCCGCCGTCGCCACCGTCAGCGAGTCCGGCTATGTCACCGCTGTGGGCAACGGCGAGACCAAGATCATCGTTTCCTCTCCCGACGGCAAGTACGCCGAGTGCACCTGCTACGTCGGCGATGCAGCCCGCCAGTACCAGTCTCAGCAGCAGATGCAGGCTGCGCTGGGCGTTGTGGTCCTCGTGGTCGTCGCAGGTGTTATCATCCTCGTGATGATGGGCGGCGCAGCCTAAACGGCGGCTTCCCGGTCTCCAAATCGTAAAAGCAAAGGGACTGTTGCAAAACTCCTTCCGGCATCGCTTACGCGATGCCGGAGAGAACTGCTTGCAACGGCCCCTTTTTTTTGCGCGGTCCAGAGAGAAAAAATTACGGTTTGTTCGATGCGAAAAGCCCGGCGGCAAGGCCGCTGGCGAGGATCGCGGCACCCAGCGCCGCAAGGCCCGCCCCGGCCTGACCGAAGGCGTCTCCCAGCGCACCCACGAGGGGGCTGGCGGGGATCATGAGCAGACTGTAGGCCATGCTGTCCACGCTGATGAGGGTGGCCCGCTGGTCGCTGGGAATGGCGTCGTTCAGCTTCTGTCTTTCATGCAAAAGGTACACTTCCAGTGCGCCCTGCACCAGCATCATGCCGAACAGACCGCCCCACGCGGGGGCAAGGCCCACCAGCAGCGTGCCGACGCCGCAGAGCAGGGCGCAGACGGAGTAAAACCGCCGCATGGAGCGGAACCGGACCCGGCGGCCCACTTCAGCGCCCAGCACACAGGCAGCACCGCCCAGCAGCAGGGGAAGAAAGAGGAGCTCTGTGGGCCAGCCCAGCTCAATGAGCCGCTGCTGCAAGAACATTTTGGTCAGGTAGCTGGGCACCGAGACGACGGCGCTGGAAACGATGAGCTTGGCCGCCAGCGGCGTGGTGCGCAGGATGTTCAGGCTGTTGCGCGCCAGTTTGGTGAACTGGCCGGGCAGCGCGCGGAGGGTCTGCCTTCCCCGGCTGGCCTGTGCCTTGGTGACGATGGGCTCCTCCATCAGCGCAAGGGCGGCGGTGGAAACGCCCTCGAACGCAGCGCTCAGCAGGTAAAAGCCCGCAAAGCCGAGGAAGCGCTTCAAAAGGCTGGCCAGCGAACCTATGGCGTTGGCCAGCATGGCGATCTGGGAACTGTTGGCGGAGACTTGGATGTACTCGTCCTCGCGGCCCTCGGTCTTCAGGCTGTCGTAGACAAGGGCTGTGAAGGTGCCGGAAAACATGGTCATAGCCAGCGCGTTCAGCCCCATGGCAAGGCAGATGGTGAACAGGTTCGGCGCAAAAGCCATCAACAGATTGCAGGTCACGGTCAAGACTCCGCCGGACAGGAGGGTCTTCCGGCGGCCCAGCAGGTCTGCCGCCATGCCGCTGGGCACTTCGCAGAAGAGGCTGACGATGTGGTACACGCTTTCGGCTAGGCCGATCTCCCATAGCGAAAAGCCCCGCGCCGCCAAAAGCGCCACCCATACGGCGTCGGTGATGCGCAGACCGGAGAAAAAGTCGGAGGTGTAAATGCAGCGAAGCTGCTGTTTCAAGTTGAGATTCTGATTCATGGGGAGCACCCTTTCTATTACAATGGATAGGACTGTGTGCCCATTTTCAGGCAAAATAAAAACGCCCCATAGCAAAGCTACGCGGCGCAAAGAATCATGCTCCACGCATTACAAAAAAGATCCCTCGGAAGCTCTCCCTTTGGAAGAACTGTCTGCGAAGCAGACTGAGAGGGCCTCGTCGGCCTAAAAATGGGCGCACTTCGAGCCGGAAAAGCTTAAGGGTTTCCTTTTTTGAAGAAAACACAGCCGTTCCAACGCATCTTGGTGCACCCTCCTTTCTGTAAAGCGTTGCGTTCAGCATATCACACTCCGGCACAAAACACAAGCAAAACCGGGGAAAAGTTACAAAATCCTTTCCCACGCTTGCAAACGAGGTGAAAATGTGGTAAGATGACTCTTGGTTATTGAAACCTGAATCTGCAAAAACGCAGCGACGGAGAAAGTACACACAAGGCGTCCGGCAAAGAGAGGCGCTTCACCGGCTGAAAGGGTGCCCAAGTGGGGCCTGTGTGGAAGTTCGCTCCTGAGCGGCCCGCGTGAACGGCTTTTCCGAAAGCCTTTTAGTGCGGGACGGCACGCCCCGTTACGGCGTTTGAGCGCCGCTCTTTTGAGGGAGCGGAAACCGGGTGGTACCGCGGAGTAAATGTTACAGCTTCGTCCCCTTTGCCGAAAGGCAGGGCGGGACGGAGTTTTTTTGTTACCCGCTGAACAAGAAGAAAACCGAGAAGGAGAGAATTTCCATGCAAGCAATGATCGACGAGCTGGCCAAACAGGCCGAAGAGAGCCTCGGTCAGGTCTCTTCCAAGGAGACACTGGCCTCGTTCTGGCAGGAATATTTGAGCAAAAACGGCAAGATTCCCGCGCTGATGAAGAATCTGCGTTCCGTCGCGCCGGAAGAGCGCCCCGCCATGGGCAAGATCATCAACGAATTAAAGCAGAAGGTGCAGGCAGACTATGATGCCGCTGCCGCCAAGGTGAAGGAAGCGGAGCTTGCTGCCCGCAACGCCGCCGAGACTGTGGACATCACCCTGCCCGCCAAGACCCGTGCGGTGGGTGGTCTGCACCCGCTGACGCTGGTCACCAACCAGATCATCGATGTCTTCTCCGGCATGGGCTTTGCTGTGGCCGATGCTCCGGAGATCGAGGACGACGACCACAACTTCACCCGCCTGAACGTGCC
>ENA-ORIC01001819-ORIC01001819.1-human-gut-metagenome-genome-assembly--contig:-NODE-1819-length-19063-cov-4.540820_pt1 | contig 19063 bp, 18 predicted proteins | sample MGYA00243023_ERZ508732 | MGnify/ENA primary metagenome ERZ508732 (study PRJEB26277, sample SAMN04329767) | human gut metagenome | biome: human-associated habitat | host: Homo sapiens | place: USA...
CCAAGCTGAGGCTCTACGAGAAGTATGCAGCCGGAAGCATCACGAAGGAGGCGTACATTCAGCAGAAGGCGGCAGCGGATGTGAAGATTGCTGAAAACGATGGAGTAATCCAGCGCAGTCACGAACGGATGAAGGAGCTTGACTCCGAGACCGCCTGTTCAGATGAAAAGCTGGATGCGGTCTGCGAACAGTACGCCGACTGCAAAGCTCTGACCTATGAGCTGACCCACGCATTCATTTCTGCGGTCTACATTTACGATCTTGACAACATAGAAATCGTCTGGAAGTTCAAGGACTTCCTCACTACATCAGAAGGAGAAGCCAAATGAAAGTATTTCTTTATATCCGCGTTGCCTGTGCGGATCAGCTTGCGGCAGCAGACCAGCGGGAAGAGCTGGAACGCTATGCGAAGGACAAAGGCTATGAGGTGGCTGCTGCTGTGGCGGCAGACGGCATCTCCGGCGTCCATACGGAAGGTATCATGAACTTCCTGCTGAACGAAGCCAAGCGTCAGGACATCGGTACGATCCTCACCCGCGACACCTCGCGAATCAGCCGGGACACTTCCTCTTTCATGAGGTTTGAGCGAAAGTTCCGGGAGAACGGCATCCGGTTCGAGTATCTGTCCAAGCCTGACAACGAGCTTCCGGTCACTCCGATGATGGAGGCATTTGCGGCGGCGTATAAGAAGCGTCGCACAAAGAACGGCACAAGAGCATAGAGAAAACGCAAGCCGTTCACGGGTGGTTGTCCACCTATGAACGGCTTGTAAATTCTCAAAATTTTTTTAGTCCCTACTTGACACAAGAAGACCTATCCCGTCTCGGACGAAACTATATTGAAGTCGGGCGATTGACAGAGGAATTTTTCCCCGAGCACGATATCCGCCTTGTTGCAGTTTCGGACAATATCGACACCGCCGAAGGTGAAAACGAATTGGCACCGATCCGCAACCTGTTCAATGAATGGTACGCAAGGGACATTTCAAAAAAACGCCGTATCAGCAATAAGATTAAGGGCAATGCAGGCGAGCCTATGGGACAGCCTCCCTACGGTTACATGAAAGACCCCGACAATCCGAAACACTGGATAGTGGACGACGAGGCGGCACAGGTAGTCAAGCGTATTTATAGCATGACCCTGGACGGTCTCGGGACGGAGCAGATCGCGGCACAACTTGAAAAGGATGGAATACTTACCCCTCGCGCCTATTGGCTGCAAAAGGGCGTTAAACGACCCGGAAAGGGCAAGCAGTTACCGCCTACAAGATGGAACAGCTCGACCGTTACCAAAATTCTATCTCTGCAAGAATACTGCGGCGATATTCTCAATTTCAAGACCTACTCTAAATCTTATAAGAACAAGAAACGGATTGATAATGACCGTGAAAATTGGGTCGTTTTCAAAGACGTACACGAGCCGATCATTGACCGTGCCGTGTGGGAGCAGGTTCAGCAGAAACGAGGAACACGACGCAGACGCCGGACGGGCGATGGAGAGAAAAATATGTTTTCAGGTTTGCTGGTTTGTGCCGACTGCGGAAACAACCTCCATTACCATTTCAATCAAGGCAATCCCGAGATCAAATATTTCAACTGTTCCAACTACAAGGGCAACAGAGGGACTTGTACCTCTACCCATTATGTCCGCGTGGATTTCCTGGAACAGGTGGTTCTTGGCGAGATCAAACGACTCACAAAGTTTGCAAGCCATTATGAGGAGGATTTCGTAAAGACCGTTATGGGCAGCTTCGGGCAGAGTGTAGCGCTTGACCGCAAGCTCAAAGAAAAAGAGCTTGCAGTCTTGCAAGCCCGTGATGAGGAATTGGATGGATTGTTTGAGCGTATCTATGAGGACAATGTTTCGGGTAAGCTCTCCGATGATCGCTTTGCCAAAATGTCCAGGCGATACGAGGAAGAACAAAAAGAGGTATCCGAAAAAATAAAGGCCCTCCGCGCTGAAATGGATAAATTGAGCAGTAAAGCCGTAACCGCCGATATGTTCATTTCCACCGTCCGCAAATACACTAGGGCAAAGACCTTAACGCCTCGTATGCTGAACGAACTGATTGACCGTATAGAGGTTCATCAGGCGGAGAAGATCGACGGCGAATGGGTTCAGCACCTCACCATTCATTATAACTGCGTGGGGGCAATCTTCATTCCCGAAGTGTTTCCGCTGCCCGTGCCCGAGGTGTCCGTAAACACAAGAAAAGGCGTGGTCGTAAACTACGCGCCATGCCATATTGCGATATGAAAAAAGCGAGCGCTCTACAACATTTCAAATGCTGTAAGAACACTCGCCATGGTGCGGGTGAAAGGACTTGAACCTTCACGAAGTTGCCCCCATAAGAACCTGAATCTTACGCGTCTGCCAATTCCGCCACACCCGCATATGATAACCACGCATTGCTGCGAAATTATTTTTATAAGTCGTCAGTCTTCTTTCTTTTTCTCAAGGCAATCGGTTGCGTAGAGAACCGCAACGGCGACGCCCGCGAAACAGTAGAGACGGACGATCTGCCAGACCAGGTTGATCGCGATGCTTGCCGCCTCGGGCAGGGAACCGATCCCCAACAGAAGGGAAGTCAGCACCCGGACCGCAACCAGGATCAAGGCGTAGAAAAGAGATTCGAGAATCACGCATTTCAGGCTCTTGCCTTTGAAGCTGAGCGCAAAGAACTTACGCATTCCGACCTCCGGTTTTCAAAAGAAAGGGCAGACAGGAACGCCTGCCCTTGGTGCGAGAAACGGGACTTGAACCCGTACGGAGAAATCCACACGCCCCTCAAACGTGCGCGTCTGCCAGTTCCGCCACTCTCGCAGAATGCCTGGACTTTATGAGGGATGCCGACGGCTTGCCGTCAAGCACTTTTATATTATACAAACCGGGCGGCAGGTTGTCAAGTCCTTTTGCAAATTTTCCGAAAAAAGTTTTTGCCCCTCGCGAAAAAAGACCTTTTGCGTATCTTGATTGTTCGTATCGTTTATGGTATACTATATTAGTTAAAGAAATACTTTCATAAACGGGGATTTTGCTATGTGCGGTATCGTCGGGTTTTCCGGAAAAATCGAATACAAGCGTGAGATCGTGCAAAACATGATGGATCTGATCGTCCACCGCGGACCGAACAGCGCGGGTGCGTATACCGACGCGGATATGGCGCTCGGCTTCCGCCGCCTGAGCATCATTGACCTTGCGGACGGTTCGCAGCCGATGTACAATGAAGACAAGAGTCTTGTGCTGGTCTACAACGGCGAGATATACAACTTTCAGGCGCTGCGCGAGGAGCTTATCGCGGCGGGGCACACCTTTGCGACGCACTGCGACTCCGAGGTGCTGCTGCACGGCTATGAGCAGTACGGCGGGCGCGAGCTTGTGAAGAAGCTGCGCGGCATGTTTGCCTTTGTTATCTGGGACACGAAGGAGAAGAAGCTCTTCGGCGCCCGCGATATGTTCGGCATCAAGCCCATGTATTATACCACCACGAAGGACGGCGAGTTCATCTTCGCCTCCGAGATCAAGAGCATGCTGGCGCACCCGCATTTTGAGCGTGCCGTCAACAAGAACGCACTGCTGCCGTATCTGACCTTCCAGTACAGCGCCACCGAGGAGACCTTCTTTGCCGGGGTGTACAAGCTGCTGCCCGCGCATTTCTTCGAGTGGCAGGACGGCGAATTTGTCACCGAGCGCTACTGGGACGTGGATTTTGAGGCGAAGGACGGCGACTTTGAGGCGTACTCCGCGGAGCTCGACCGCGTCGTGCACGAATCGGTCGAGGCGCACCGCATCAGCGACGTGCCGGTCGGCTCGTTCCTCTCGGGCGGCGTGGATTCCAGCTATATCACCGCCTGCCTCATGCCGGAGGAGACCTTTTCGGTCGGCTTTGAGGGCGAGCATGAGAAATTCAACGAGACGAACGAGGCGGCAGAGCTGTCTCGGCGGCTCGGGATCAAAAACGTGCGCCGCATGATCTCGGCGGACGAGTGCTTTGAGGCATTTCCGACCATCCAGTATCACATGGATGAGCCGCAGTCCAACCCGTCGAGTGTGCCGCTCTATTTCCTTGCCAAGCTGGCTGCCGAGGACGTCACCGTCGTGCTCTCCGGCGAGGGGGCGGATGAGATCTTCGCGGGCTATGAGTGGTATGACGAGACTCCGATGATGCGGAAGTACAAGAAACTGCCGCAGTTTCTGCGCATTGCCGCCGCGCGCGTGGCGCGCGCGCTGCCCTATTTCAAGGGGCATGACTTCATCATCAAGGCAAGCGGACGCCCCGAGGACTACTTCATCGGACAGGCGCTGGTCTTCCCCGAAAAGGAGGCAAAGGCGGTCCTGCGCGACGAATATAAAAACGGCGAGCGCGTGCACGACATCACCGGCAAGATCTACGCGCGCGTTAAGGGGCGCGACGAGCTGACCAAGAAGCAGTATCTCGACCTGATGCTCTGGCTGCCGGGCGACATCCTGCTCAAGGCGGACAAGATGAGCATGGCGCACTCGCTGGAGCTGCGCGTGCCCTTCCTCGACAAAGAGGTCATGAAGATGGCGGAGAAGATCCCCGCAAAGTACAAGATCACAAAGGAAAACACCAAGTATATTCTGCGCCACGCGGCAAACCGCACGCTCCCCGACGAATGGGCAAACCGCAAGAAGAAGGGCTTCCCCGTGCCGATCCGCCTGTGGCTGCGCGAGGAGAAATATGCGCAGATCGTGCGCCGCTATTTCGAGAGCGCGTTTGCTGCCGAGTTTTTTGACACCGATGCGCTGATCCGCCTGCTCGACGACCATGTGGCGGGCAAGGCGAACAACGGGCGCAAGATCTGGACAGTCTTCACCTTCCTCGTCTGGTACAAGCGTTTCTTCATCGACTTCATTCTCCCGGTCTACAACTGATTTTAGGGTAAGGATAGTATTATGGAAGACTTGAATCTGAATGTCATTCCCGTGCTGATCGGCGCGGATCAGAATTGCTATAACGTGGCGCGCGCATTCCATGAGGCATACGGGCTTGTCTCGCATGCGATGGGGCGCTATGCCATCGGTATCACGCAGCACACCTCGATCGTGAAGTTTCACCGCGTGGAGAACCTGAATCAGGACGATACCTTCATGCTGGCGATGGCGGACTTTGCCTCAAAGCACAGCGACGCGACGCTGATCGCGCTCGGCTGCACCGACGAGTACGCCGCGCTGCTCATCAAGCACCGCGAGGAGCTGGAAGACCGCTATATTATCCCCTACATCCGCGAGGATCTGATGCAGAAGCTGGTGGACAAGGCGGATTTCTATACGATGTGCGACAAGTACGGCATCCGCCACCCGAAGACGGTGGTGCTGGATGCGCCCGCCGAGGCGGATGCGCTCACGGCGGACAAGCTCGGCTTTGCTTATCCGATCATCGTCAAGCCGTCCTCCAGCATCGACTACTGGCATCACCCCTTCGACGGCATGAAGAAGGTCTACACGGCGGAAAGCCCCGCCGAGGCGGCAAAAATCGTCGCCGAGATCTACAATGCAGGCTATACACAGCGGATGATCCTGCAGGACAGGATCGAGGGCACGGATGCCAACATGCGCGTGCTGACCGCCTATGTCGGCAAGGATGGCAAGGTGAAGATGATGTGCCTCGGTCATGTACTGCTTGAAGAGCACACGCCGAAGGGGCTGGGCAACCACGCCGCCATCATCACCGAGTACAACCCGGAGCTGACCGCTAAATTCCGCACCCTGCTTGAGGATGTCGGCTACCGCGGCTTTGCCAACTTTGACATCAAATACGACGACCGCGACGGTACGCTGAACGCCTTCGAGATCAACCTGCGGCAGGGCAGAAGCAACTACTATGTCACGTCCTCGGGACTGAACATCGCAAAGTATCTGATCGAGGACTATGTTCTCTGCCGCGACATCCCGTACACCGAGGCGAGCGAGCCGCATTTCTGGCACTATGTGCCACGCGGCGTCATCTATAAGTATGCGAGTAAAAAGGTCGTGCCCGAGGCAAAGCGCCTCTCCCGGCAGAAGAAGGAGTCTTCCTCGATGTGGTACGCCTGGGACGTTCTGCGCAATCCGATGCGCGTCCTGTATCTGATCGAGCACGGAAGACGCTTCTACAAAAAGTATAAGACTTACTGCCCGAAGCAGGACGGCTGAGGAGGCGCGTATGAAAAAAGCAAAGACGCTCGGCATTCTCGGCGGGCTCGGTCCGATGGCAGGGGTCTACTTCTATGAAAAGGTCACCGCGCTGACGAAGGCATCCTGCGATCAGGAGCACATCAACGTGATCCTTGCAGGGCTTGCCGACACGCCGGACCGCACGGATTTCATCCTCGGCAAGAGCACGGTCGATCCCACGCCGCGCATGGTGGAGAGCGCAAAGATTCTCGAGCGCGCGGGCGCGGATGTGATCGCCATGCCATGCAATACGGCGCACTATTTTTACGACGCGATTGCGGGCAGCATACACATCCCGATGCTGAATATCATCGAGGAAACGCTGAAGCTGCTTGCGGGCAAGGGCGCGCGCAAGATCGGACTGCTTGCCACCGAAGGCACCATCGCGGCAGGAACCTATCCCGCCGTGGCGCAGGCGCACGGTATTGAATGTGCTGCCCCCACGCCGGAGGAGCAGGCGGTCATCACCGCTATCATCTATCAGGAAATCAAATGCGGCAGACGCCCCGACATGCGGGCGTTTTACCGTGTGGCAAACCGCATGCTGGACGACGGCTGCGATTTTCTCGTGCTCGGCTGCACCGAGCTGTCGCTGCTTGAACGGGACTATCACCTCGGCGGTCGTTTCGTGGATTCGGTCGATGCGCTGGCGCGCGCCACAGTGCTGGCGTGCGGCAAGACGCTTTGCGACGCGGAGGGAGGCATCTGATGCAGCTGTCCGAACTGATTGCGGCGTCCGGCGTTGCCGTGCGGCAGCAGAACGGCACGGGCGATGAAAATATCGAGCGCGTGGTCTGCGATTCGCGCGCCGCTGCGCCCGAGACGCTGTTCGTCTGCATCCGCGGGTTCACCGGTGACGGACACGCCTTTGCCGCGCGCGCCTATGCGGCGGGCTGCCGCGCGTTTTTAGCCGAAGCGAAGCTGTCACTGCCCGACGATGCCGTCATTGTTTACACAAACGACACACGCCGCGCGCTGGCGCAGGTCAGCGCGGCATTCTACGGCTTCCCCGCGCGGGATCTGACCGTCATCGGCATCACGGGGACCAAGGGTAAGACCACCACGGCGCTGATGCTGGCGGCAATCCTCTCCGAAAACGGGATGCCCGCAGGCTACATCGGGTCAAACGGCGTGGACTTCATGGGCAATCATTTTGACACGAAGAACACCACGCCCGAGAGCCTGGAGCTGCACTATTATTTTGATCGGATGCGCAGCGCGGGCTGCCGCGCGGTCGTCCTCGAGGTGTCCTCGCAGGCGCTGTATCTCGACCGCGTGTACGGCATTCCGTTTGACGCAGTGACATTCACCAACCTCGCGCCCGATCACATCGGCGGGTTTGAACACCCGACGTTTGAGCATTACCGCGACTCGAAAAAGAAACTGTTCACCGACTTTGGCGCGACCTTTGCGGTCGGCAACGCCGACGATCCCGCGACCGCCTATATGCTCGACGGCTGCAGCGCGCTTTGCAGCAGCTTCGGCGTGGCGGCAGGGGATTTTCGCGCGTCGGAGATGACGCCGTTCCGCGCGGCGGGGGAGCTCGGCGTGGAATTTACGCTGACCTATTTCGGTACGCGCCGCCGCGTGCGTCTGCCGATGCCGGGGGCGTTCAGCGTGCACAATGCGCTCTGCGCCGTCGCGCTTGCGCATCTGTTCGGCGTGTCGATCGACGATGCCGCCGCGTCGCTTGCGCACACCTATGTGCGCGGGCGCTTTGAGATCGTCAAAACGCCGCTTGACGCCGTGTTTATCCTCGATTACGCGCACAACGGGCTGAGCCTTGAGAGTGCGCTGACCACGCTGCGCGCCTATGCGCCTCGCCGCCTTGTCTGTGTGCTCGGTTCGGTCGGCGGGCGCACCGAGGGGCGGCGCGCCGAGCTCGGCAAAGTCGTCAGCGAGCAGGCGGATATGGCGATCCTCACGGCAGACAACCCGGATTTTGAAGACCCCGCCGCGATCTGTGCCGCCATCCGGGACGCCTTTGTACGCGAGATCCCGACCGAGATTATCCCGGATCGCGCCGAGGCGGTGCGCTACGCCGTGGAGCATGCGGGCGCGGGCGATATTGTGCTGTTTGCGGGCAAGGGGCATGAACAGTATCAGCTTGTGCGCGGCGGCAAATTGCCGTTCTCCGAGCGGCGGCTGATTGAAGATGCCGCGGCATCCCTCGCGCTTGCCAAGGTTGAATAAAATAATTAGAATCAAAAAGAGGACTTTTCAGGCGAAAAGTCCTCTTTTTGATTCCTGCATACAGTCTGCGGGCTGCTTTCCGCCTCATTTGTCCGCCCAGAAGCGGTCGAGGACGGCGGTGAGCGACTGCGTGTCGCCGACAAATTTCGCGGTGCGGTACTGCGCGGGCATCAACTCCTTGTAGGTCGGCTCGGCGTAGCGCTCGTCGATGAAGACGATCACGCCGCGGTCGGTCTCGGTGCGGATGACGCGCCCTGCCGCCTGTAAGACGCGGTTGAAACCGGGATATATGTAGGCGTATTCGCGCCCCGCCTCGTATTTGTCGTCGTAGTATTCGCGCAGGATCTCGTTTTCGTCGCTGGGCTGCACCAGTCCGACGCCGACGATGACCGAGCCGATCAGCCGGTCGCCGACGAGGTCGATCCCCTCGGAATAGATGCCGCCGAGCACCGAAAAGCCGACCAGCGCCGTGCGTGCGCCCGCGCGGAACGCGTCGAGAAAGCCGCGGCGCGCATACTCGGACATCTCCTTTGCCTGCACGACGGTGCGGATGTGCGGGTACTTGTATTTGAACAGAGTCTGCACCTCGGTCATGTACGCATAGGATGGAAAATACACCATGTAGTTGCCATCGCGGCGGCTGACCGTCTGCATGATCGCGTCGGCAACGGCGGCGGCGCTCTGCGAGCGGTACTGGTAGCGCACACTGAGCTTGTCCATGATGCAGACGCAGAGATTGGCGGGATCATAGGGGCAGTCCAGCTTGAGCTTTGCCGCATCCGGCGCGCCGTAGAGCGTGGCGTAGTAGTCGAGCGGCGTGAGCGTGGCGGAGAAGAAGACCGTAGCTCTGCCGCGCGCCGTCTTCTTTGCCAGCAGCTCGGACGGGTCGATGCAGATGACCTTTGTGATGACTTCTTCGCCGTGCACCGTGACCGTGCCGACAAAGGCGCGGTCGAACAGCTCCATTGCCGTGATGTACTTCTTTGCTTTGTCCGCAAGCATGTGGAGGCTGTCCGGCAGGTTGCCGCAGAGTGGGGAACGGATGTACTTTGATGCCGCACGGTCAAAGGCGACAAGCAGGTCATAGAGCTGCTTGTCAAAGCTGTGCACGGTGGTGAAACCGTGCACCGTGCCGCCGGCGTCCTCCTCGAGGTTGTCGGCACAGAGTTCCCGCATGCTGTCAATGTAGAAGTCCAGATCGGTGAGGGCGTCGCAGACCGCGTTCTTCGGTGCGGTGCGTGTCTCATCGAGGAAACGGCGGATCTCGGAGCGGCGCAGCTCGCCGCCGTAGCACGCTTTCGCGCGGTCGAGCAGGTTGTGCGCCTCGTCAAAGAGGAAAACATAGCGCGCGTCGGACGCGCCCGGTTCGAAATAGCGGCGGAAATACGCCGCCTCGTCAATGAGGTAGTTGCAGTCGCAGATGATGAGGTCGCACGCCTCCGAGAGGTCGAGCGACAGCTCATAGGGGCAGACGCTGTGCTTGCCCGCGATGTCGGCAATCGTGTCGGCATCGTAGATGCGTGCCGCGCCGACAAGGTCAGCGATGGCGTCCGGCACGCGCCCGAAATGCCCCTTGGCACGGGGGCAGACCTCGGGCGTGCACTTCATTGGGTCGCGCAGCTTCACAGGGCAGATGCGCTCCTTTGCCGTGATGTGGACGGCGCGGATGCCGGTTTTGTCCGACATCTTCCGTGCTGCGTCCAGCGCGGCAAGCGCTGTCGTGTTCTTTGAGGTGAAGTAGAAGATCTTGTCGATCATGCCCGCGCCGAGCGCGCGCAGGGCGGGGTAGAGTGCCGCCGCCGTCTTGCCTGTGCCGGTCGGCGCTTCGATCAGTGCCTTTTTGCCGCTGCCGATGGCGCGCAGCGTCTCCACGATGAAGTCCCGCTGCTGCGGGCGCATCTCGGGGTAGGGAAACGTCAGCGTCTTGCAGTTCGGAATGCGCACGCACAGACGCTCCGCTTCCAGCGCGGCAAACGGGCGGTGCAGGTCGAGCAGCCGCCCCACCGCCTCCGCAAGCTCGCGGCGGGAAAAGCTCTTTTCGATCACGCTCTTGTCGCGGCTGTTGTGGAAAAACGTGATGCGGAAGGCGATAGTCCCAAGCATCTCGCTCTCAGCAACCATGTAGGCGAGGAGGGCGGCAAACGCCACCGTTTCCGCCGTGCGGTCGGCGTCCAGCTTCGAGGTGTAGTCGCCGAAGAGACGGTTGACGCAGACCGTGGTCTTGCCGCTCGCGCGGGCAATGCCGTCGGCGGTTGCGTGAATTTCATAGAACAGTCCGCCGCGGCTGACCGTGCGGCAGAGTTCCTGCTTCGGGTGATAATTTGTGCCGTATTGATGTTCAAGCAGTTCATCAACCTTGCCGTCGTCCGGGCGGATGTGCGCGGCGCGGCGGTCGATGCTTGCATGGTTCACCACGGTATGGCAAAGCTCTGCGGCGTCGATGCGGAGCTTTTTGGAAGCGGGGTCAAACTGCATGGCGGACTCCTTTCCGTAAAAATCGAAAACTTATTTTGTGATCTCGCGCAGCACCTTCGCGGCAAAGGCGGAGACATCCTGCGCCAGCACGCCGTAGTCGGAGTAGACCTCGGCGGCGCGTTCGCCCGCCAGCCCGTGGACATAGGCGGCGATCATCGCCGCGTCGAGGGGACGTGCCCCCTCGGCAAGAAAGGCACAGAGCATGCCGCAGAGCGTGTCGCCCGTGCCGCCCTTGGAGAGGGCGGTGGAGCCGGTCGGGTTGATAAGCACCGTTTCCCCGTCCGTGATGACTGTGCCCGCGCCCTTCAGCAGCAGCACGCCGCCGACGGCGGGGTTGAAATATGTTTTTGCAAATGCGGCTGCCACCGCGCCGCGGTCCGCCTGGATGTCGGCGACCGTCCTGCCGCACAGGCGGGAGAATTCAAGCGGATGCGGTGTCAGCACCACGGGGCGCGCCGCACTTTTGAGAATGTCCGGATCGGCGGCAAGCGCGTTCAGCCCGTCCGCGTCGATGACCAGCGGTGCGCCGGTCGATGCAAGCAGGCGGGTGAGCATTTCGGCGACGTCGGTGCCACGCCCGAGCCCGCAGCCGTAGCCGACAGCGTTTGCCTTTGCCGCTGCGGCGAAGATGTCGTCCTTCGCGCGGTCGAGATAGGTCGCCTCAAATACGGCGGACGAGACCGTGTCGATGACCGCGCACGTGCCCGCCAGTGTGACAAGCCCCGCGCCCGTGCGCAGCGCGCCGAGGGCGGCAAGCGCGGCGCAGCCGCGCATGTTGTCGCTGCCGCAGATGAGCAGAACGCGCCCGAAGGTGGCTTTGTTGGCATCCTTCGGTCGCTTCGGGAGTGCCGCGCGGACGGCGGCAAGATCGGTGGTTTTCGGACACACGGTCATAGACGGTCACCTCTTTCCTGCATTGATTATAGCAAAAAAACATAGATTTAGCAATAGCAATCCACATCGGAGGTGATTTTACGGAACGCTGCTCAACAACAAATCTCGGTCAGAAGGATGTCATCAATGTGCGGGACGGAACGAATATCGGGTTTGTCACCGACATCGAGTTTGAGACCTGCGAGGGAAAAATCGTCGCGCTGGTCGTCGGCGACTGCGCCGCGCTCGGCTTTTCCAAGACCGAGGAGGTGGTCATCCCGTGGTGCAAGATCGTGCGCATCGGCGACGATGTGATCCTCGTGGATATCGCCGTCGAGGAGTGCCGCTGCGCGTGCAAGGAGAAAGACAAGGAGAACAAGAAGAAAAAACGCGGTTTTTTCTGCTGAATCAACAAGAAAAATAAGGAAAATAATTCTTGATTTCTTTTTGTGCAGTTTTTTGATGAAATCGCGAACTTTCGGCGGCGTTTTGTACACGCCGCCGAAAATGCTTTTTTTCGCTTGACAGCCCGGAGAAAGCATGTTATAAATAATATCGAGAATGATTCCGAATTTTTCACATGCAAGGACAAATAGACAACAGGAATTGACGAGTAAGGAGAATTTGCAATGAAAAAGAGAATCGGTGTGCTTTTCTGTGCCCTGCTTGCGATGGTCGCGCTGACGCTTTCGTTCGCGCTGCCGGCTTCTGCGGCGGATGACACGTTCGTCATCGGTGTGTATTACTACGATGCCGACGGCAATTCCATCAAAACGAACCAGTATTTGGGTGAACTTCCGGAATACTTCGGCGGCAGTCTGGCCCATGCACAACAGGTGATCGACGACATTCACACCCATGCGCCCCTGTTTAACGCTGCACGCACAGAGATTCGCCTGTTTGCCGATGTGCCGACGGCACTGACCATCCCGGCAAACACAACCACCACACTGAACCTGAACGGCTTTACGCTCAGCGCGGCGGACGGCACCGCACCTTTGACGGTCGCCGAGGGCGGTGCGCTGACGATTACCGATACGAGCAAGAACAAGACCGGTAAGATCGCCTATATCGGCAGTGCCGCCGTTTCCGCCATCGAGAACCACGGCAGGCTCACGATTGAGACAGCGAACGTCTCCACTGCATCATCCACTGCAGCGCTGATTTCCAACAGCGGCGAGACCGCGCGTATCGCCGTCAAGGGCGGCAATTTTGACACAAACGGCGCGGGCAACTTTGCAAACGGCGCTGGCGCGCGCATCGCGGTCTCGGGCGGTATCTTCACCGAAGAAGTGCTTGGCGAATACTGTGCGGCAGGCTACAAGCCGCAGACGCTTGCCGAAGGCAACCGATACAGTGCCACTCCGTCTGCTTATGACGACCGTTTCGGCGAGACGCTCACCGTGGTCGGTCAGGCTGCTGTCACCGAAGGCGGCGCGCAATACTATCCGATCGACGTGGTCTGCGGCATCGACGCACTGAACTACACGGCGGTCGGCATTGAATATCGCGTGATCCGCACCGGAGCATCCCCGTTGGATACCAAAGACAATAAGAAGGAGAGCCGCACGGTTTACACCACGCTGCATCTGACGATCGACGGCAGACAGTCGACCTGCAAGCCTGCCGATCTCGGCGCATCCTATCTGTATACCGCACGTCTGCTGTTCGATACCGCCGCTTACACCGAGGAAAACACCGTGATCCGCATCACGCCTTATGCGATCGGCATGGACGGGACCGAATATCGCGGCAGAACGATTGAGCTTGACGGCGATGTCTGTGCCGACAATGGCACCACGCTTTTCGCCAAAGGAGAGTGAACGAAGATGAAAAAGAAACTGTATGAAGCGCCGCAGCTTGCGGCCGTCGCGCTGCAAACGGCAGAGATTCTGCTCACCAGCGAAGACGGTCTTGTCGAAGAGAGTGAAATTGCTCTGAGCGGCGGCAGCGCACTGGTCTTCCGCAAGGACGGTAAGGTCAACGTCTGGGGTTGAAATACAATCGCAAAGAGGACAGGCAGACGCCTGTCTTCTTTTTTATATAAATAGCGAAAAAATTTGCAAAAATGCTTGCAATGACGGAAAAAGCGTGCTATACTATTTTAGTCTGCAAAAGTATGCAGATAAATTAACACACACATACGGAGCGGAGCGCCGTTCGGTGCCGAAAGGTTGGCGGCGGAGCCTGTATGGTGGAAAAACCGGAGGGACATTATGTCTGTTATTTCGATCAAACAACTGCTTGAAGCCGGTGTTCATTTCGGACACCACACCAGAAGATGGAACCCCAAGATGGCGGAATACATCTTCACCGAGAGAAACGGCATCTACATCATTGACCTGCAGAAGACCGTGAAGAAGTTTGAGGAAGCGTACATGTTTGTGCGTGACCTGTCCGCAAACGGCGGCAACATCCTCTTCGTCGGTACCAAGAAGCAGGCTGCCGACACCATCAAGGAAGAGGCAGAGAGAGCCGGCATGTACTACGTCAACGTGCGTTGGCCCGGCGGCATGCTGACCAACTTCAAGACCATCCGCAAGAGCATCAACCGCCTCAACAGCCTCGAGAAGATGGCTGCCGACGGTACGTTTGACCTGCTCCCCAAGAAGGAAGTCGCCGCACTCCAGAAGGAAATCTTCGACCTGGAGAAGAACTACGGCGGTATCAAGACCATGGAAAAGCTGCCCGATGCGATCTTCATCGTTGACCCCAGAAAGGAAAAGATCGCTGTTCTCGAGGCAAAGAAGCTCGGCATTCCGGTTGTCGCAATCGTGGATACGAACTGCGACCCCGATGATGCAGATTACATCATCCCCGGTAACGACGACGCGATCCGCGCAATCAAACTGATCTCCTCCACCCTGGCAGACGCCGTTATCGAGGGCAGACAGGGCGAGGCTTTTGCTCCCGAAGCCGAGGGCGAGGAAGCAAAGACCGCAGAGACCGCAGAGACCGTCGAGGCATAAGGCTTTAACCCATTTTACAGAATAGGAAAGGAAGCAGAAAAGATGGCTAACATTACCGCAAAGGACGTTGCCGAGCTGAGAAAAAAGACCGGCTGCGGCATGATGGAGTGCAAGAAGGCGCTTGTCGAAGCAGAAGGCAACATGGATGAGGCGATCAAGGTTCTCCGCGAGAGAGGACTTGCCGTCGCCGCAAAGAAGGCTGACAGAATCGCAGCGGACGGTCTGATCGATATTCTGACCGCCGGCGATACCACCGCGATGATCGAGGTCAACACCGAGACCGACTTCGTTGCGAAGAACGAGAACTTCCGCGAGTTTGTCCGCGGTCTGCTCGAGACCATCATCGCACACAAGCCTGCAGATGTGGACGCACTCAAGGCTTGCAAGTACAAGGACACCGACCTGACGGTTGAAGATAAGATGAAGGAAATGATCTTCACCATCGGCGAGAAGCTGGATCTCCGCCGCTTCGTCATCGTAGACGGCACGACCAGCACCTATATCCACGGCGGCGGCGCAATCGGCGTCATCATCAAGTTTGAGGCGGACGATGCTGCGAAGAACAACGCAGGCTTTGCAGAATTTGCAAAGAACATCGCTCTCCAGACCGCTGCATACCCGGTTGAGTACCTCAACCGCGAGGCTGTTCCCGCATCGAGAATTGCCGAGGAGCGTGAGATCATCAAGTCGCAGATCGACAACGATGAGAAGAACGCAAAGAAGCCCGAGCAGATCAAGGAGAAGATGGTCGACGGCAAGATCGGCAAGTTCTACGAGGCAAACTGCCTCCTCGAACAGGCATACGTCAAGGACGACTCCATGAGCGTGCAGAAGTATGTCGACACCACCGCGAAGGAATTCGGCGGTCACATCGCCGTTGTCGGCTTTGTCCGCTATGAGAAGGGCGAAGGCATCCAGAAGCGCGAGGAGAATTTCGCGGATGAAATCTCCAAGATGGTCAACAACTGAGATTAGAACCGTCGTATTTTGGACAGAACGAAAAACAAAAACGCAAGGCTTGCCTTGCGTTTTTGTTTTTCTTGCGCGCGGATTTTCTTTGCCATATGGAAATACGGCGGCAGAAAATCCACGCACATCTGTCCTAAAATGCGGCGGTTCGGGGGCAGGGTGCGTATTCAAGCCTTCCCCAGTGGGGGAAGACGGGGACGGGAACGCAAGCGTTCCCAATGCGTTTCCCTGAGGGAAACAGCACGCTCGCGGTGGATGAGGTGTTATGTGCAGAGTAGATAACATCCTGTACAATGGCGGTTCGGGGGCAGAGTGCGTATCCAAGCCTTCCCCGGCGGGGAACAGCACGCTCGCGGCGGATGCGGTGTTCTCTGCATCTCATCTGCAAATTTTCTCTTGAAAAACCGATTTCTGCGTGCTATAATGTGGTCGGATAAACAAAGAGCTGCTGCAAAGCGGCTTTTCAAATACGCTGCGGTTAGCCTGAACTAACTCACTTGAACGGCGGGTTTGATTCCGACTTTACCGCTTCAGGAGGTTTCACAATGCGAATTCTGGTATTCGGCGCAGGCGTGCTCGGCTGCAATCTTGCAAACAACCTGTTTTGCGCCGGGAAATATGTGACCCTGCTTGCGCGGGGAAGCCGGGCGGAGGAGATCCGGACAAACGGGCTGCGGATCAAAAACAAGTTTTCGCCCCGTCTGACGGTCAGCCGGATTCCGGTGGTGACCGAACTTTTGCCGGATGATCCGTATGATGTGATTTTTGTGGTTGTCCGTTATACGCAGATCGACGCGATTCTCGACACCCTGCGCGCAAGCCGGGCGAAGAACATCATTTTTGTCGGCAACAATGTGCGCGCGGCGGCGCTTGCCGGCTGCTTCAATCCGTGGCGGAGCGGGGCGCGTTGCCCAAATACCCGGTCTGAAACCGTAATGAGCAGGAGGTGGCAGCTTGTTTTGGGATCGCGTTGCGTTTGTGTATGATATTTTCGCAAACGGCATCAACAAAAAGGCAAACCGGGCGCTTTGCGCGGCGGTGGAGAAACTGATCGCCCCCGATGACGAGGTGCTGGAATGTGCCTGCGGCACGGGGCTGCTCACCTCCGTGATCGCGCCCCGGTGCAAAAGCCTCGTCGCTACGGATTTCTCCGCGAAGATGCTGGAGCGGGCGGCGCGGAAATGCAGAAAATACGGCAATGTGCGCTTTGCCCCGGCTGACATCCTACAGCTTGTCTATCCGGACGCGCACTTTGATTTGGTCGTCGCGGCAAACGTGATTCATCTGCTGGACGAGCCGATGCAGGCGCTGCACGAGCTGGATCGCGTGTGCAGACCCGGCGGTCGTCTGATTATCCCTACCTACATGAATCGGACGGACAAGGGCAGAACCAACGGCGTCTCGGACATGATCGGCAAGGCGGGCGCAGATTTCAAGCGGGAGTTTACCCTTGACACATATCGCCGCTTTTTTGCGGACGCGGGGTATACAGATGCCGACTACATCTTTTGCGACGGCAGGATTCCCTGCGCGGTGGCGGTGCTCGGAAAGCGTGGAACGGTATGAAAGTGACAACATTGCAGGAAGATAGCATCCGGGACATCGGGCATGCCTTCGGCTATTATAGCAAAGGGCGGCAGCAGTCTGAACCAAAGGCCTGACAAGGCGGGAAAGCCGTATATCTATGTCGGCATGGTCTGCGTGCGGGAGCCGTACCAGGGGCAGGGGTATATGCGCAAGGTGTTGACGTCTTGCAGGGCAGTCGGCATCGGACCGACACAGGGGAACACCGCCCAGGTGAATGCGGGAATCGTCCGCTTGACGAAGCCGGCGGGCGCTTCCCGCGTCGGATCGCAGGGGTCGGCAATCAGGTATTCAAAGGTTTCGTTGCCCATCTCCGCGTCGATGTTGATGCCGTATGTGCCCATCACCACGGCGCCCTTGCCTGCGGCGAAATGCGCCTGCCAGAACTGCGGCACCTGCGCCTTTGCGTCCTCGTAGCTGAATTGACCGGCATTTGCCAGCACGGTAAACGCCGCTTTTTTTTCGATCCTGTAGTCCATCAGATAGCCTCCTTCAAGTGAAAACTTGATTTTCAGCGGAGCAAAGGATTTGAGCAATGCGCCTTGCCGTACTGCAGTCGGCGTCACGCCGTGAAAAAGCGTGAACGCCTTGGTGAAGCTGTCCGGCGAGTCATAGCCGTATCGCAGCGCGATGTCGATGACGCGTGCGTCTGTGGTTGCCAGTGCATTGCCCGCAAGGGCAAGCCTGCGGCAGCGGATGTATTCGCCGACCGTCGTGCCGCAGAGCATGGCAAAGCCGCGCTGGAAATAGAACGGGGATACGCAGACGGCGTTTGCAATGTCATCTGTTGTCAGCTCCTCCGTGATGTGCGCCTCAATGTACTGCACTGCGTCGCCGATGATCCGCATTCACTCCATGGTCTGTCTCCTTTGCTTGCTGTGTCTCTATTCTACCGCATCCGTCTGCGTCGGTCTCGACTTTTTTTGCCCGATTTTGTCCGGCGGCTTATGATAAAACAAGCGATATGTATCGGATGCTATTGTACGGATTTTTGCGTGACATGCCAAGCCGTTTTACCTTGCGCTTTCGACAGAATTCTGCTATACTGGTACAAAAGGGAGGTGCATCTCATGGAGGATCTGCTGGACGGACTGAACGCGGCGCAGCGCGAGGCGGTCACGACGACCGAGGGCTTTGTCCGCGTGATCGCGGGCGCGGGCTCGGGCAAGACCCGCGCGCTCACCCGCCGTTTTGCCTATCTGGTAAACGAGCTCGGCATTCTGCCCGGACACATTCTCTGCGTCACCTTCACCAATAAGTCGGCGGGCGAGATGCGGCAGCGCATCCGCGCGCTGATCGGGGACAGCGATACCGGGTACATCAACACGTTCCACGGCTTCTGCGTGTCGGTTTTGCAGGAGGACAGCCATGCGGTCGGCTATCCGAAGAGCTTTCTCGTGCTGGACAATTCGGACATTGATGCAATGCTCGGCATCATCTACGAGGAGCGCGGGCTGACCCTGCGGGATATGACCTTCGGCGACGCGCGGGACATGATCGAGATCCGCAAGCTGTTCAAGGACCCCGACTATTACCTCGACGTGATCGAAAAGACGCCGGACGAGCTGCGCGCGCGTTACGAGGCGGCGACGACCGCATCGGACATCATTTTCTACGGCTATCTTTATCAGGCGCGCAAATGCTTCGGCGTGGACTACAACGACCTCATCAAGTTTTCGCTGTACCTGTTCCGCACGCATGCCGATATCTGCCGCAAGTGGCAGGAGCGGCTGGAATACATCATGATCGATGAGTTCCAGGACATTGACGCCCTGCAATACGAGCTGATGGAGGTGCTGTGCGGCTATCACAAGAACCTTTTC
>ENA-ORIC01001823-ORIC01001823.1-human-gut-metagenome-genome-assembly--contig:-NODE-1823-length-19021-cov-3.158467_pt1 | contig 19021 bp, 17 predicted proteins | sample MGYA00243023_ERZ508732 | MGnify/ENA primary metagenome ERZ508732 (study PRJEB26277, sample SAMN04329767) | human gut metagenome | biome: human-associated habitat | host: Homo sapiens | place: USA...
GATAAAGACTTCGTTGACGGTCGAGACCGTGTTGTCCACGTAATCCGTGGTGCGCTCGGCCACATAGCGCGCGCTCTCCGTGGCGCGGGCCGCGCTGTCGCTCAGCACGCCGACCGTGGCGGCCAGCGATGACGCCGCAGCGCCCGAGTGGTTGAGCAGGGTATCCATCAGATCATGGAGCGTATTGAGCTCCTTGGCCATCGCACCGATCGAACCGGACTCCACATCGAGCGTGATGAACGGCTCCATCTGGCCGCAGATGCCGCCGACGTCCTTGCGGCCGGAGGCCGTGCCCCAGTTCGTGCAGCCGGAGACCAGGCCGCTCTGGCGGCCGACGATGCCGCCGATGTTGTAACCGACGTGCTCAAAGCCGACGCCGCCCCAGTTCGTGCAGCCGATGATGACGCCGGACGAGAAGCCGCAGATGCCGCCGACGTCCGTGGACGTGTTGGCCTTCTTCGGCGCATCGTCGTCCTCGTCGTCGGAGGCGGTCGGGAGCGTCAGAGAGTCGAGATCCTCCGCGCTGTCAACGGCCTCGCTGGCGTTAATGTTCACGCCCGTGGTGTTCGAGCAGTAGGAGATCGTGCCGATGTTCTGCCCGACGATGCCGCCGACGTAATGGTCGCCCTCGACAAAGCCTTCGGTCTTGCAGTTATAAATCATGCCGCTGCTTTCGTTCGTGCCCGCGATGCCGCCGACGTTGTTCTCGCCGGAGATCGTGCCGTTGAACGAGCAGCCGGAGATCGTGCCGTAGTTCGTGCCGACGACAGCGCCGATCTCGTTGAGGGTACCGGCAGCGTCGATGTTGCCGGTGATCTTCAGATCACGGACCGTACCGACCGCCTGCACATAGCGAAACAGGCCCATATGGGACGCATCGCCCGAGAGCTCCAGCCCGCTGACCGTGTGGCCCTGCCCCTCGAACATGCCGCCGAAGGTCGGGATCGGCACAAAGTCTGACCCACTCAGGTCCACATCATTGTCCAGATAGACCGTCTTGCCCTGCGAGTATGTATCGAGCTTGCAGCTTTTGCTCAGCTGCACAAGATCGTCCGCAGAGTAGATGTGGATCTCCGTGGCGTTCGGCTGGGCAGCCGCGCCGCAGAGCAGGCACAGGGCCGCCACGAGCACCAGCGCAAGCAGACGGCGCACATTATGTTTTTTCATCGGAACCCTCCTCACCGTGCAGATCCGCCGCCGGCACAGTCTGCGCCGGAGCCTCCTCCATCTGCACATTTCCGATATCGATCGAAGCGCTAACCGTGCCGTTCACGCGGCCGTGGATCTCCGCATCGACGTAACCGTTGATATAGCCGCGCACGTGTCCATTGACACGCATGGCCCCCTGCAGATGCTGCGGCGCGGCGTGGTGGCCAATCGTAAAGGATGTTTTTTCAACCAGAGAATCGCCCAGCAGCAGGATCTGCGGCAGGACGCACATGACCAGCACCATCGAGATCAGCGTGCCGCGGCCCAGGCAGATGCCGATGGACGCGACCGTGTTCTCCGAGGACAAAAAGCCGATGGACATGCCGGCTGCGGCGAGGATCGTGCCGGAGGTCACGACCGTGGGGAATGCCTGGTTGAGCGCCTCGATCATGGCTTCCTTATAGGGCATCTCCTCTTTGAGCCGGAGGTAGCGGCTCGAGATGACAATGGCGTAGTCAATGTTGGCGCCCATCATGATGGCGCTGACGATCAGATACGCCAGGAAATACAGGTTGTTGTGCAGGAGCGCCGGGAACGAGAAGTTGATCCACACACTGCCCTGGATCACGAGGATCAGCAGCAGCGGCAGCGCGACCGACTTAAACGTCAGCAGCAGCACCAGGATGACAAACACGAGCGTGAGAATGCTGATGAGCGTGTTGTCCGTGCTGAAGGCGTCGGAAAAGTCCTTGTCCTTGGCCGTCTCGCCGACGAAATAGGACTCGTCGTAGTATTTGCCGACGGCACCCTTGATGACCGTCAGGTAATCGTAGGTCTCCTCGCTCTCGACCGGGAGGTTGAGATAGAGGATCATGCGCGAATATTTCTCGGAGTGCAGCTGCTTTTCGCCGTCGATCAGGCGGTCATACATCTCCTCGAGGTCTTTCATGGTCGAGGCCGCGATCTTCGAGCGATAGATATCGCGCTGCTCATAAAGGAACTTGAACATCTCGATCAGCGGCACGGAGCAATTGTCGATGTTGCTCAGATCCACGAGCTGGCCGAGAGCCTTCGTATAGTCGTCGTTCGCGGTACAGTAGGCCGTGTAGAGCGCGCGCGACACGCCGATGTCGATATCCGTGAGCTCGGCAAACTTGCGCGGCGTGAGCGAGTCGGTGACCATGTAGCCGTCCTTGGCCTCCTCGTTCGCGAGCGCCTGCACGCGATCCACGCCCTTGAGCTCCTTGAGATCGTCGAGCAGGCTCGCCTCGCTCTCAAAGTCCGTGAACGGGAAGATGAGCACGACCTGGTTCGTCTCGCCGAAGGTGGCGTTGATCTTCTTCTCGGCGATCTTATAGTCGTTTTGCTTGATGGTGTCGAGCGTGCTGTAGCCGAACACGTACGGGCACTTGCTGCTCAGCAGGAAGCCCGCAACAATGATGACCAGAAAGATCGGCGGCACGACATAACGGCTGCGGATGGCAAAGCGGCCGAGCGCGTCGATGCGCGGCAGGAACTTGCGGTGGTGCGTCTTGTCGATCCACGGGCTCATGTACATGATGAGCGCCGGCATCAGGAAAAACACCGTCAGCATCAGAAACAGGATCGACTTGATGAGCACAAGGCTCATGTCCTCGCCGATCTTAATCTTCATGAACGAGAGCGCAAGCAGGCCCGAGATCGTCGTCAGGCTCGAGGCCGAGATCTCCGGAATGGCCAGCGTCAGCGCACGGATGGTCGCCTCACGGGGCGCGAAAAGCTCGCGCTCCTCCGTGTAGTGGTGGCACATGATGATCGCGTAGTCGATGCCGAGACCGAGCTGCAGCACCGCCGCGATGGAGTTGGTGATAAACGAGACCTCATGGAACCAGTAGTTCGTGCCCTTGTTGACCCAGACGGCCACGCCAAAGGTGATGATGAGCACCGGGACCTCCGCGTAAGTACGGCTCGTGAGCAGGAGCACCACGAAGATCGAGCACATGAGGATGATGAGCACGATGCGCATCTCATGCTCGAGGATCTCGCCGGTCGGGTTGCCGATCTCGGTTGTGATATAGGTATCATAGCCGCTGAGCGCCGCGCGGACGTTCTTCACGCCCTGAATGCTGATCTCATCGAGCTTCTCGCCGTCAAACGTGACCTCAAAGAGCGCCGAGGCACTATTATAATGGTGTGTGTCCTTTTCAAATTCCACGTCCTTGACGCCGTCCACACCGCGCAGCATCTCGGCAAGCTCCTCTGCCTGCGCGAGCGTCACGTTGGACACCATGACCTTCGCATCCCCGTAAGTAATGAACTCACGGTTCATGATCTCCAGCCCCTGGCGCGTCTGCGTGGAGTCCGGCAGATAATCGGTCAGCTCATTGTTGACGTCCGTCTTGCTCGCCGAGAAGATCGACAGCACGCACGCCACGGCAAACAGCACCACAAACAGCCGCCGTTTGTCCACAATGAACGCCGCCAGACGCTCCATAAACGACTTCTTCATACCCCAGCCCCTCATCGGACGGCTCTCCCGCCCGGGATTCCTCTGCGCGCCCGATCAAAACCGGTTACACAAAAAGTTAAAAAACAGTAACAAAATGTGTTTCCTCGTCATTTTTGCGTGTAACGGCGCAAAGTTAACATAAACAATTACGGATTCTTTTGTATCATACGATATCCAAAACACGATGTCAACCGCGAAAACGATTTTTCCCGCAATTTTCCTTAACTTTTTTCCACAACTTCAAGGAAATGCAAGCATTTTCGCGCCGGTTCTGCAAAAAATCAGACGCTTCGTCAGGAAATCAACCGCGCGTCTTTTTCTCGCCGCGTGTACCACACGGTGACATATTCCTGCAAAACAGCGTCGAAAAACGGTAACAAAAATCGACCCGTCGGAATCAAGATTGGATCCCGTCGGGTCGAATTTTGTAACTTTTTCATGCTTCAAATATCTTTTCCACGCGGCGGATATACGCCGGCAGCGCGCCCTCAAAGTCCACGCCGAAGCGGCGCGGCGTGTCGCGCCAGAGCGAGCGGCAGATGCTCTCGTCCGTGAGCGCGGTGGCCGTTTCGAGGGCGGCGCTCAGCGGAGCGCCGCGCACGAGCAGCGCGGCGAGGGCGGAGGCGAACACATCGCCCGTGCCGTAAAACACGCCGGGATGCGCCGGACGCATGCTCACGTGCATCTCCCCCGTGCGGCAGTCGCAGGCGACATTGCCGATCACGTCCGGCTGCGGGCGCACGCCCGTGACCGTCACGATGCCGGCGCCGAGCGCGCCGAGCGCCTGAAACAGCTGCGCGAGATAGGCGTCGCTGTGCGTGCCGGGCTCGTACGGCAGACCAACCAGCAGCGCTGCCTCCGTAACGTTCGGCGTGATGACGTCCGCGCGCGAGAGCAGGCGGCGGAAGGCTGCACACATCCGGTCGTCGATCTTGGAATAATAGCTGCCGTTGTCGGCCATGACCGGGTCGATCACGACGAGGGTATCCGGCGCGGCGATGCAGTCAAGCGTCTGCGCGAGCAGCTGCGCCTGCTCCGGCGAAGCAAGGTAGCCGGAATACACGCCGTCGATGCGCACGCCGATGCGCTGCCAGTGGTGTGCGATGGACAGCATATCATCCGACAGATCGCGGAACGTCCAGCCGGTGAACTCGCCCGTGTGCGTGCTGAGCACGGCCGTCGGAATGCAGGCGCACTCCACGCCCGTGGCGGAGATGACCGGCAGCGCCACGGTCAGCGAGCACTTGCCGAGCCCGGACAGATCGTGGATGGCGGCAATGCGCTTGAGCGGCGGTAACGTGTTGTCCATAGAATGACCTCAGTCCTTTTCAGAATGGTATCCAGCAGACGGCCCCCGGCAAGATACCGGGGGCGCGTGGAAATGGCTCAGGCATCGGACGACGGGAGCGCGCGCAGCTGCGCGTCGATCTCCGCGAGCGAGTCGGCCGTCAGGCCCGACTGGGCAAACCCGGCCACCTGGCGCAGCGTCATGGCGGCGGTCATCTGCAGGGCCGGATTCTTCAGGATCTTGGGGAAGAACCGCTCGAGGACCGCGACCGCCTCCGGCGCGCCGAGCAGCTTCTTCATCGTGTCGTCCACAGTGTATGTCACGTTGCTTTCCTCCCTGTCTCCGGAGGCCGGAGGACAGATTTCACAAAAAATCAGAGATTTTGTAGTGATTATACACAAATCACGCCTGATTGTCAAATCCAGTGCAGCCGGCGGGGACTTCCAGCGCATTCCGCCGGTCCAGATAGCGCAGGAACTGGCGCGTTGCGGCCGAAATATGCGCCCGGCCGGGCAGCGCGCCCACCTCCGCCGAAAGGCGCGCATACTCCGCGCACAGCGCCCGCGCGTGCGGCAAAAGCCTCGCGCCGTCGCCCGTGAGCACCACGCCCGCCTTGCCGCGCTCAGGCAGCGTCACGCCCCACTCCTGCTCCAGATCCGCGATCATGCGGCTGACGCCCGACTGCGAATAGTGCAGCCGCTGCAGGCGCTCGGCGCGGTGCTCATCCTCAGCGGCGCTGCGGGCGCCGAGTGCGTGCCCATGCTGCTGCAAAAGCACCAGAAGTGCTGAGCTGATCCGCACATTTAAAAACTGCGCACCGTCGGGTGCGCAGTTTTTCATGCAGGCGGCCGTGCAGTATCCGGGCTGACACCGGCAATCAGCTGATCGAAGCCCAACGGAGCAGGCTCGGTTTGGAAAGGAGGTGCAGCAGATGAATGCACAATGATTTTGGGATGCGGAGCATGAAAAATCGCCGCGAGCAACATGCAGTCCGCGACGTCTGGGCTTCCGCTCTCGGTTTTCGATCTTCGCCATCGGCGTCTCCGAAAAAGAGACATGAAAAAAGAGACACGCGCTCGCGTGTCTCTTTTTCTGGAGGCGCCACCCGGATTTGAACCGGGGGTCAAGGATTTGCAGTCCCATGCCTTACCACTTGGCTATGGCGCCAAAAAAATGGAGCGGGCAACGAGATTCGAACTCGCTACCTCCACCTTGGCAAGGTGGCGCTCTGCCAAATGAGCTATGCCCGCAAAATGGTGCCTCCGGTCGGAATCGAACCAACGACACGGGGATTTTCAGTCCCCTGCTCTACCAACTGAGCTACAGAGGCGTATGCAATTCAAAAACTGGTGGGAACAACAGGGCTCGAACCTGTGACCCCTTGCTTGTAAGGCAAGTGCTCTCCCGGCTGAGCTATGCTCCCGTTTCGCAGCTTGCTCATTATACAAGACGCCAAAAAAATTGTCAAGGGATTTTCGGTAATTTTTTCGGCAAATGTACATTTTCGGGGCGGCAGCGCCGCCCCGATTGCAGTCAATCCGTTGCAGCGTCAGCGTTTTCGGCGTCGAGCAGCGTCTGCAGCTGCGCCGGGGTGAAAACATACTCCGCGTCGCAGAACTGGCAGTGCACCTGCGTGTCCTTGCCGTCTGCGATCATGTCCTGCAGCTCCTGCACGCCGCACTGGCGCAGTGCCTGCTCCACGCGCGCACGCGAACACGCGCAGCGATAGGCCATCGGGTGGCGCAGGACGGTCTCGGGCTCGAGACCGCGCATGACCTGCGGAATAATCGCGTCCGCCCCGTCCTCGTCGAGGATGGTCGTGAGCTGGTCCATCATGAAAATGTTGTCCTCAAGCTTTGTGATCAGATCCTCCGGCGCGCCGGGCATGAGCTGCACGAGGAAGCCGCCGGCCGCCTTGACGCTGTGGTCGGTATCGACGAGCACGCCGAGGCCGCAGGCCGCGGGGATCTGCTCGCTCTCGACGAGGTAAGCGGACAAGTCCTCCGCGATCTCGCCGCTGACGAGCTCCGTGCTTCCGACATACGGCTCACGCAAGCCGATGTCGCGGCTGACGGTGAGCATACCGTCCTTGCCGACGGCGCCGCCGACGTCGAGCTTGCCGTCCGGACGCGTGGGCAGGTCGAACGCGGGGTTCGAGACCATGCCGCGCACATTGCCCTCGCTGTCCGATACGGCGATGATGCTGCCGAGGCCCCCGCCGCCGCTGATACGCAGTGTGAGCGTGCCGTTTTCCTCCTTGAGCAGGTCGCCGAGCATCGACGCCGCGCACAGGCTGCGGCCGAGGGCGGCGATCGCCGTCGGGCTGCAGTGGTGGATGGCGTTGGCGCGCTGCACCGCGTCGCGCGCGGTGACGACCGAAATTTTCACAAAACCGTCTTTTGAGACGGCGCGGATGATCTCATCCATCGTTTTCACCTCAGAAATCTTGGAATCAGGTGCAGCCCGCATTGAGCCGCATCCGGAGTTTTTGCACAATTCAGACGCCGTATTCCAGGCTGCGCATCGCCGTGAGGAAAATGCGCCCGGCATCCGCCTGCGGGCCGTCGCGCCGGACGGTCACGTCCAGAAAGCCCGCCTGCGTGAGCAGCTGCGCGAGCCGCTCCGGCGTGTGCGCATACTCGATGTGCTCCTCCGACGCGCGCGACCAGAGTTCCCCCGCGCGCGTGAACAGATCCATGCCGTAGTGCATGGTCTGGGCCGCCGCGTCAAACTCCGCCCGCCAGAGGCACAGGACATCGTCCGTCTCGTCGACGAACGTGCCGCCGTCGAGCGCGCGGAACGACGCCGGATCGCGGATGTCCAGAATGAGCATCCCGCCCGGACGCACGAACAGGTGCAGCCGGTGCAGCACCTCCGGCAGCTCCTCCGGCGGCAGGTAGTCGATCCCGTCGAGTGAGCAGTAGGCCGCGTCGACCGTGCCGTAGAGATCGAGCTGGGACGCCTCCTGGCACAGCAGCAGCGGCTGCACCGCGTCCGCGGGCAGATCGGCATTGTGCGCCTGCGCCTGCATGAGCATATCGGGCGAGCCGTCGGTTGCGATCATCTCATACCCGCGCGCGGCCATCAGGCGCGTGAGCGTGCCGGTGCCGCAGCAAAAATCCAGCAGGGTGTGGCACGCGCCGCGCCCCTGCTGGAAACACTGCTCATAAAAGTCCGCGAACGCGGCATAATCCACATCGCGGGTCAGCGCATCGTACCATGCGGCAAGGGCGCCGTAAGCGCTCACGCCTGCTCCTCCGGAGCTTTTTCCGCCTGCTCCTTGAGCCGGCCGAACACGATCTCATACCCGCCGGTGCCGTACTGCAGGCTGCGGTTGACGCGGCTGATCGTCGCGCTCGAGGCGCCGGTCTTTTCCAGAATGTCGTTGTAGATCAGGCCCGCGTCGAGATACTGCGCCACCTGATAGCGCTGCTCCATGGCCTGCAGCTCCGTGACCGTGCACAGGTCATCGAAAAACTGCTTGCACTCATCGACGGTCTTGAGCGTCAGGATGGCACGATACATGTCATCGCAGCGCGGTTTTTTATGCTGTTTATTCATATGCGCTCCTTATTTCTCATCAGATATATGGATGCTGAAACACGATTTTTCGGATATTATTTTACTCTAATTATTTAGGAAAGTAAAGAGGAAAACCGCCCGGAAATTTCATATGCCGGAATTCCGGGTGTTTTGCTTGCTTTTATCCTGTAAATAAGATATGATATTTCTATGGCAAACAGTTGCCGCGCATTCTCAACAGGAGGTTTTGTCTATGGTCATCGCCGGGATCCCATACACCATGCCGGCCATCTGGATCGGCCTGATCGTGATCTTTCTGATCGTCGAGGGCCTGACCGCCGGTCTGGTCACGATCTGGTTTGCCGTGGGCGCGCTCGCCGCGCTCATCGCCGCCATGTTCCACGCGCCGCTGTGGCTGCAGCTCGTGTGGTTTTTCGCCGTGTCGATCGCGGCCTTCGCCGTGACGCGCCCGCTGGTGAAAAAATATATCAACAGCCGCACCCAGCCCACGAATGCCGATATGCTCATCGGGCAGGAATGCCTCGTCACGGAGGATATCGACAACCTGGCCGGCCGCGGCGCCGTGTCCGTCGGCGGAAAAGTCTGGACCGCCCGCGCGCAGACCGATGCCCCCATCCCCGCCGGGACTGCGGCCATCGTGCTGCGCATCGAGGGCGTCAAGCTCATCGTCACACCCGCCTGCGTGACCGCGGGCGCAAAAGAATAAGGAGGAATCGCCATGCCATACGTTCTCTACGGAATCATCCTGATCGCGCTCATCATTCTCGTGCGCAACATCCGCATCGTCCCGCAGGCACAGGCTTACGTCATCACCCGCCTCGGCGCCTACAAGACCACATGGGGCGTCGGCCTGCACCTGAAGATCCCGTTCATCGAGTCGGTCGCCAAGCGTCTGTCGCTCAAAGAGCAGGTCGCGGACTTCCCGCCGCAGCCCGTCATCACGAAGGACAACGTCACCATGCAGATCGACACCGTCGTCTACTACCAGATCACCGACCCGAAGCTCTACACCTATGGCATCGAGCAGCCGATCCTTGCGATCGAGAACCTCTCGGCCACGACGCTGCGCAACCTCATCGGCGACCTGGAGCTTGACCAGTGCCTGACCAGCCGCGACATCGTCAACACCAAGATGCGCCAGATCCTCGACGAAGCCACCGACCCCTGGGGCATCAAGGTCAACCGCGTGGAACTCAAAAACATCCTCCCGCCCAAGGAGATCCAGAGCGCCATGGAAAAGCAGATGAAGGCCGAGCGCGAACGCCGCGAGGCCATTCTGCGCGCCGAGGGCGAGAAGCGCTCCGCCATCCTCACGGCCGAGGGCGAAAAGGAATCGGCCATCCTGCGCGCCGATGCGAAAAAGCAGGAGCAGATCCTTGAGGCGCAGGGCCGCGCCGAGGCCATTCTGACCGTGCAGCGCGCGACCGCCGAGGGCATCCGGCTCATCAACGAGTCCATGCCGTCCGACGCCGTCATCAAGCTCAAGAGTCTTGAGGCCTTTGCCGCCGCCGCGGACGGCCGCGCGACGAAGATCATCATCCCGTCCGAGATCCAGGGCGCTGCCGCGCTGGCGGCCGGCCTGGTCGAGAGCGCCAAGGGCGACGCCCCGAACGCCTGACCCGCAACCGAATCATCACCGTCCCCGCGCCGGGCCCGGCGCGGGGTTTTCGGTAAGAAAGAGAGAGAACACATATGAAGCTTCCGTTTTTCAAGAAAAGCAAGCCCGCCCCCGCCCCGGAGGCCCCGGCCGCGCCGCGCGCGCCGTTCCCCTTCGCCGCGCCGGAGCAGGACGAGCCCGTGCCCGCGATCCACATCGACGCGCGCGTGCTCGCCTTCCTGCGCAAGTATGGCGCCGCGCCCGACCAGCTCGACACGCAGGAGCTCACCGATGCCCTGCTCGCCGCGATGCAGCGCGGCCTGCGCGGCGAGGCGGGCGGCCTGCCGATGCTGCCGGCCTACCTCGCGCCGCACGGCCACGTCGCCGCCCCGGAGGGCAAGCGCGTCGCCGTCATCGACGCCGGCGGCACGAACTTCCGCGTCGCCACCGTGCACTACGAGTTCGGCCAGCCGATCCTCGAGGACGAGCGCACGTTGCCCATGCCCGGCTCGGAGCGCGATGCCGACTGGATGGACTTCATCCGGCTGGCAGCCGACGCGCTCGAGCCGCTGCTCGACCGGGTCACGCAGATCGGCATCTGCTTCAGCTACCCGGCGGAGAACACGCCGGAGCTGGATGCAAAGGTGCTCGGCATGACCAAAGAGGTGCAGCTGACCGGGTGGGAGGATCACCTCGTGGGCGCGGACCTGGCCGAGGAGCTCGAACGCCGCGGCTGCACGAAGCTGCCCATCACGGTCATCAACGACACCCCCGCCACGTACCTGAGCGGCTCGACCACCATCGCCAACAACTACGCCAACGGTTTTGCCGGGCTCGTCAACGGCACGGGCACGAACACGTGCTGCCTGCTGCCGGTGCGCGCGATCGAAAAGCTCGGCCGCGACGCTGACGGCGAGATGCTCGTCAACCTCGAGTCCGGCTCGTTCACCGACGTGCCGCAGAGCGCGTTTGACAAGGCGCTCGACGCGGCCTCGGCCGCACCGGGCGCGTACCGGTTCGAGAAAATGACGAGCGGCCGCTACCTCGGCGAGCTCAGCCGCCTGGCGCTCATCGCCGCGGCAAAAGACGGGCTGTTCGCGCCCGAGACGGCGGACAAGCTTCGCGCGCTCGACGTGCTGACCGCCGCCGACGCGGACGCCTTCGGCGCAGACCCGGACTGCGGCGCCATCGCAGCGCTGAGCGATGCGGCGGATGCCGACCGCAAGACCGCCGCCATGGTCATTCAGAGCGTGTTCGGCCGCGCGGCGAAAGCGATCGTCGCAAACATCGCGGCCATCGTCTTTCTGACCGACGGCGCGAAAAACCGCTACCGCCCGATGGTCGTGGCCGTGGACGGGTCGCTGTTTCGCTACTCGACGCTCCTGCGCCCGGCCGTCAGCGAAGAGCTCGAGGCATTTCTCGTGCAGAAGCACCAGCGCTACTGCGTGTGCAAGCCCGTACCGAATGCTTCCGCCATCGGCACGGCCGCCGCATCCCTGCTACGGGACTGAAACAAGGCAAAAAGCCGGATGTCCGAGACATCCGGCTTTTTTGCACCTAAGTGGTGAAATTTTTGCGAATTTACGCGCAGATTTCAGCGGAAGTGGGGGCTGCTCACGAATCTGCCTCCGGCCAGAAGAGCGCGTCGAGCGTGCAGCCCAGCGCACCTCGGCGACCGAATCGAGCAGCGCCACGACGGCGAGATACCCGAGCAGCGTGAAAAACGCGCTGCTGTATGCCTTGGCACGCGCGGCGAGCTGCCGCTCGTCAAACTGCGGCGCATCGCCGCTCCGCTTCTTGCGCAGGGAGACCACTACGGCCCAAATGACGGCCGCAATGGCCATACCGACGGCAGCTCCCAAAAGTCCAGTCATGATGTGCATAGCCAAGCCTCCTTTTTCATGCAAGCGAAGTGTATCGTTTGCCATTCATAATGTCAGGTATATTTTACTAATCGTCAAATATTCAAGATTTCGCGGCGTAAAAAAGAGCACCGGACGGTGCTCTTTTCCAGACTCTGCTTTTGGATGCTTGGGGGCTCCGGCTCGGCCGGCCGGCTCATTTCAGCGGCTTGTTGCGCTCGTCCCAGAGGTAGTTCGTGTTGCGCCACAGGAAGGTCAGCAGCTCATGCCGGTAGCGCTCGGGGTCGACCTGCGCGGACATGGCGTGCTCCGCGCCGGGGATGACGACGAGCCGCTGCGGCCGCCTGCAGGCGGCGAGGTTGCGCTCGCTGTGGTGCAGGGGGACGAAAGTGTCCGCGTCGCCGTGGAAAAACAGGATGGGCAGATCGAGCGCCGCCATGCCGGGCGTGGTATCAACGGCCGCAAAGTCCAGCCCATTGCGCCGCAGGATGCGCACGCAGGCGCGCGCGAGCGGCTTTTGCAGCCAGCGCGGCGCATTTGTACCGTGGCACACGGCGTCCGTGACCTCCAGCTTGAAGCTGGAATAGCCGCAGTCGGCTATGACGCAGGCGATCTCGTCCCTCAGCTCCGGGAGCTGCGCCGCCAGCAGCACCGACGCCGCGCCCATCGACACACCGTAGAGCGCGATGGGCCGCTGCACGCGCGAGTGCTCGCGCACCCAGTGCACCCACTGGGCGATGTCGTAGCGCTCGAGCTGGCCGAACGTGAGGCACTTGCCCTCGCTCAGGCCGTGCGCGCGCTCGTCGATGAGCAGCAGGTTGCAGCCGCCGGAGGCATACAGCGCCGGGAACTGGGCGGAAAAATCATGCTCGGCGTGGCTATGGTAGCCGTGGCAGAGGATGACCGTGGCGTGGGCGTGGGGCACGCGGTAGAGCCGCGCGTGCAGGCGCGCGCCATCGAGCGCGGGGAGAAACACATCCTCGTGCGGCTGCTCCTGCATGGCCGCGACGCCGGCGCGCACGCGCGCGAGCGCCGCCCTGCCCGGCTCGGAGTCGGCCGTCCAGCCCTGCTTGCGCAGGATGTGCTGCTCCCACGCGGCCTGCGCGTCCGCGCCCTCCGACGCACGGCCGAGCGACTTTGCCAGCACGCGCTGCTCGATGTACCACACGAGCAGCCACACCAGCGCCGCCAGCACCGCCGCGCTCAGCAGGCACAGCAGCACGATCCAGACGGGCTTCATGCCCGCTCCTCCGGCGCGGCGCACAGATCGAGCACGATCTTCTGCGCCAGCAGCAGTCCCGCGCTGGCCGGCACCCACGGCAGCGAGCCGGGCACGCTCCGGCGGCCCGGCGGCGGGGCGCACAGCGCCTCGGGCGTCATGGCTGGCTCGGGGCTGAACACGACCGCGTGGTGCGTGATGCCGGCGCTGCGCAGCTCGCGGCGGATGACGCGCGCGAACGGGCAGCCGCTCGTCCGGCTGATGTCGCAGAGCTCGAAGCGGCTCGCATCCGCCTTGTTGCCCGTGCCGAGTGCCGACACGATCGGGATGCCGCGTGCGTGCGCGGTGCGGATCAGATCCACCTTACAGGACACCAGGTCAATGCAGTCGGCAATATAATCATACTCTGTGTCGAAAAACCGTTCCCGTGTCGCAGCCTCATAGCGCTCGGTGCGCGCATCGACGGCGATGCCGGGGTTAATATCGCGCACGCGCGCTGCCATCACCTCCGCCTTTGGCAGGCCGATCGTGGAGTGCAGCGCGCAGCACTGGCGGTTGAGGTTACTCTCGCTGACGGTGTCCTCGTCCACGAGCGTGAGCGCGCCGACGCCGGCGCGGGCCAGCGCCTCGGCGCACCAGCTGCCCACGCCGCCGAGGCCGAGCACGGCGACGCGGCTGCTGCGCAGGCGCGCGAGCGCGGCCTCGCCGAGGAGCATCTGCGTGCGGATGGTCTGCTCGGTCATCGCGCGTCCTCCCGCTCGAAGGTCACAACGAAGTCCGTGCCGTCATAGCCCGCCTCCGCGACCTCCCAGCCAGCCTTCTCCTCGATCTCGAGCGCGTCGGCAAGGGCGCGCGCGTCGAGCACGGTCGTGTCATAGCGCAGTGTTTTTGTTCCGGTCATGCTGATCCCTCCATAGTGACATTGAAAAAAGAGCCGTCCTGTTCGGACGGCTCTGACGCGTGTCTGATTTATCCGACGTACTTCATGCCGTTGAGCTCGGTAGCGCTCCAGTCGTCGAAGAACGCACTCTCCCACTTCTCGAAGTCCGCCGAGCGCAGCGCCTGATCGGCGAGGTAGTCGCAGTAGCGCTCGCCCTGACCGACGAAATACACCAGGTGGTAGCCGCAGTAGGAATCGCTCTCATTGAAGACCATGCCCACATCGCCCGGCTTGCGCGCGGGGTCAAAGCAGAAGTCATTGAACTCCTGCACCATCTGACCCTTGTAGATGTGCTCATACAGGCCGCCCTTGGTGTTCGAGCCGCTGTCCTGGCTGAAGGAGTTGGCCAGCTGCGCGAAGTCGTCCTCGGTCTGGTCGCTCTGCTCCCAGCGGGCGTAAACATCGTCGATCGCGGCCTTGGCTTTCTGCTTTTCCTCGTCGGAATACGTGCCGTCGCCGTCGCTGTCCTCCGCCTTGATGAGGATGTGGCGGACGTTGACGGTGTTGTAGGTATTATCATCGCGGCTCTCGAAGAGCACGACATAGTAGCCGCTGTTTTCCTGCTCCACAACGGTCACGTCGTTGGCAGTGCGGTCGGCGCTGTAGAGCCAGTCGGCGTACACGGCGGAGCTGAAGTTCGAGCCCTTGGTATCGGCGTTGTCCGTGACACTCGGCGCGGTGCTCGTGCCGTCCTCGGACGTCTTGGCGGGAACATTGGCCGTGACGGCGGCAGTGAAGCTCTCCGCGTCATGCGTGGCGGCGGCGATCTTGTCGGCCGTGGCCTTGGCAGCCGCCATCGTGGCGTCCGTGGTCTTGGAGGTCGCGTTGCCGTCGTCGTCCGTGCTGTCCTCGGTATCCGCCTGGACGAAATAGTACTGATAGTTGAACGTATCGCAGCTGTTCTTATTCTCGGCGTAGCTGGCCGCGATCTCCTCGGGCGTATAGGTGTAGCTGTCATACTGCTGCTGCGAGTACTTCGTGGCGAGCTCGCTGCGCTCGAGCATATGGCGCACGACCTTTTTGGTCACGCCGTTGCCATAGGCCGCCTGCAGATACTTGCTGACGGAGTTGTACTTATACTGCTTGGCAGTGAGCTCGAGGTAGGAAAACTGCTCGTCGATCTCATGCTGATCGTCCTCGTCGAGCGTGACGCCGGCCTTCTGCGCGGCATCGCACAGCGCCGTGACCTGCACCAGATTCTTTTCGGCAGCATCCTTGAAATAATCGTCCCAGGTGTCGAAATCATCGCTGATGCGGCACTCCTGCTCATCGAGCGCCTTGCTGGTGTCGAGGCCAACGTAGCTCAGATAGCTGCCGTACTGGTTGCAGAACGTGAGGTAGGCGGAGCGGTAGGCATAATTGACCTCCGCCGAGGAATACTTCACATCGCCGACCTGCAGCGCGGGGCGCGCGGTGTAAAAGAGACTGGAGTTGCCGATCAGGATGGCGGCAACGAGCAGCACGACGATGATCGAGCCGACCGTCCACTTGATCTTGCTTTGCTTGCGCTCTTTGGCTTCCTTCTGCGAGGCGACCTGGCGGCGCTCCGTACCCAGCGCACGCTCGTCTGTGCGGCGCTTTTTGTCCTGGGATGCACTCATTCGTGATTCACCTTATCCTTTAAAAATAGTGTTGCCCGCGGAGACAGGCTCCGATTACGGAAAATATGCATAGATTATAGCGCAATCGGCCAATGGTTTCAAGTTCTTTCTATTTCCACGGCGCGGGTTCGTGCATTTTTTCGCACCGCAGCGCATAGAATGGCCATATGCGAATTCAACGGGAGGTGAAAACACATGGGCCAGGATCTGGACGACTGGATCTTCGGCGGTCAGAGCGCCGCTCCGAGCGACCGCTGAACCGAAGCTGCTGCCGCTGTGCGCCGACGGACACGCACGGCGGTTTTCCTTTTGCGCGCCGCCGCAGAGGATCTGCCAGCGCCCCGCGTTGCAGGGGGGGCGTTGGCGCGAGGCAGGAAAATTCGGCGTTTTTGCCGAACATTCTGCCTGATTTTTGTTTATTAAATCATTGACAAAAAGAAAACGAACTGCTATACTGTAGCCAGAACCAGAGAAGAGCAGCAGCCCCTCACGAGGGGCAGCGCCTTTAGAATACAGGTTCAGCGGAATCGATGGAGGTGAGTCCGATGTACTGAATCGTCCGGAAGCAGACAGGGTTCTGTGACTCCGGAGTCGGCACGCAGTGGTGCGGAATCTTGCAAACGCATTTCCCTTCACAGCGGTCGGAGTCCGCGTGCAGCGCAAAGGCCTCTGCACACGGCGGGAAAACGAAACAAAAAGGAGGTTCGGGTGATGGAACCGAACACGGCAGGATAGCCCCTTGTTCCGAGGTTGGAGCAAGGGGCTATCTATTATTCTGCGCTTTGCGCAGAATAATAGATAGCCTCATTTTCGATCAGGCGTCCTTGTCTTCACGCTTAATAGTTTACATAATTCTAATTTACATAATATTAGAAATTCCATTGCGAAACAACAACTTACCTATCCTGTCACTGCGCACTACAAAGCGTTTTCTGTAAGAAATGATTTGCTGTTGTATCCAAACAGTTTACATAATTCGGTTCACATAATCACAATTCTTCGCACAGCAGTGCGATCACTGCCGTGGTGCAGCCGGTCAGGATGCTCAGGTCGGCCGCGTTCCAGATGATGCGCCGGAAAAACGGGATGACCGCCCGCGGCAGGTACACATAGTCCGTGACCGACCCGCGCGCCCAGCGCTCGATGAGATTGGCCAGCGCGCCGCCGAGCATCAGGCCCATGCCGATCTGCAGCGCCGTGCCGCTCCGGCGGCAGACACACACGGCCGCCATGGCCGCGAGCGCAGCGGCAGACACAGTCTGCAGCGCAGCGGCCGCCCGCGGCTTTTGCGCGAGCTTGCTGCACAGCAGGCCGCGGTTATGCGCCCGGCGCAGCTGCACGCGCTGCCCGATGCGCAGCGGGAACGTTTCGGGCGGCAGGGCGTTGATCTTCCGGCGGATGACCGCCTCAGCCGCCAGCACCGACAGCACCGGTACAACGGTTTCCCACATATGGTTTCCTCCTTCGCGCGAACAATATTCTGCGCGCATTGTAGCACAAATGCGCCTGTGTGAAAAGGTTCACAGGAAAAGTTTCCGTTTTGGGGTTTACAGGCGCGGCGGGATGGTGTAAGGTGTTTTCAGAGAAATGTAGTATAGATACGGATCAAGGTCGAGAAATTTTAGTCAAAAAGGAGAACCTCACAACATGGAACTGACGCAAAACCCGTCCGTACTGGAGCTGGTGCGAAAAACTGCCGAACTCACGACCCCGAAAGAGATCGTCTGGATCGACGGCTCGGAGGCCCAGCTCGAATCCCTGCGCAAGATCGCCGTGGAAACCGGCGAGCTCATCAAACTCAATGAAGAAAAGCTGCCCGGCTGCTATCTCAACCGCAGCGACGTCAACGACGTGGCGCGTGTCGAGGGCCGGACATTTATCTGCTCCAGGACCCGCGAAGAGGCCGGCCCCACGAACAACTGGATGGATCCGGACGAGATGAAGGCCAAGCTGCACGAGATTTTGCGCTGCGCCATGGCTGGCCGCACGATGTACGTCATCCCCTACTCGATGGGCGTGATCGGCTCCCCGTTTGCCAAGTACGGCATCGAGGTCACGGACTCGATCTACGTCGTGCTGAACATGGCCATCATGACGCGCATCGGCACGAAGGTGCTCGACGCGCTCGGCGACAGCAGCGACGTCATCCTCGGCGTGCACTCCAAGGTCACGCTCGATCCCGAGAACCGCTACATCGTCCACTTCCCGGAGGAGAACAAGATCGTCTCCGTCAACTCCAACTACGGCGGCAACGTGCTGCAGGGCAAAAAGTGCTTCTCGCTGCGCATCGCCTCCGTGCTCGGCCGCCGCGAGGGGTGGCTGGCAGAGCACATGCTCATCCTCGGCATCCAGAACCCCAAAGGCGAAGTGCGCTATGTGACGGGCGCGTTCCCGTCTGCGTGCGGCAAGACGAACCTCGCCATGCTCATCCCGCCCGAGGGCTACCGCAAAAACGGCTGGAAGTGCTGGACCGTCGGCGACGACATCGCCTGGCTGCGCGTCGGCCCGGACGGCCGCCTCTGGGCCGTGAACCCCGAAAACGGCTTCTTCGGCGTTGCCCCCGGCACGAGCGAGAGATCTAACCCGAACGCGCTTGCCTCCACGAGCAAAAACACCATCTTCACGAACGTCGTGCTCAACGAGGACGACATGACCGTCTGGTGGGAGGGCATGACCAAGCAGCCGCCCAAGGGCCACCTGCGCAACTGGAAGGGCGAAGTGTGGGACGGCAGCGACGGTACGCGCGGTGCGCACCCGAACAGTCGCTTCACCGCCCCGGCGGAAAACTGCCCGTGCATCAGCGAGGAGTTTTTCAAGGGCACCGGCGTGCCGATCAGCGCGATCATCTTCGGCGGCCGCCGCGCGAAGACCGCGCCGCTGGTCTACCAGTCCCGCGACTGGGCGCACGGCGTGTTCGTCGGCGCGACGATGGCCTCTGAGACGACGGCCGCTGCGACCGGTGCCGTCGGCGTTGTGCGCCGCGACCCGATGGCCATGCGTCCGTTCTGCGGCTACAACATGGCAGACTACTGGCAGCACTGGCTCGACATGGGCAAGAAGCTGCCGAACGCGCCGAAGATCTTCAATGTCAACTGGTTCCGCACCGATGACAACGGCCGCTTCCTGTGGCCGGGCTTTGGCGACAACCTGCGCGTGCTCGAGTGGATCCTCAAGCGCTGCTTTGATGAGGTAGGCGCGGACGAGACGCCCATCGGCTATGAGCCGAAGCCCGAGGACATCAACCTCGACGGCTGCGGCGTGACGGTCGAGACGCTCCGTCAGCTGCTGACGCTCGACGCCGAGAGCTGGCGCGAAAACTGCGCGGGCATCCGCG